>OHNK01000152.1_pt1 | contig 59711 bp, 55 predicted proteins | sample 1569551 | NCBI WGS metagenome assembly OHNK01 (sample SAMEA3879518, study PRJEB24766) | human gut metagenome | biome: human-associated habitat; feature: feces | place: USA | collected 1985/1987 | reverse complement strand
ATGCAGATTATTTTCGCTTCTGTATCATATTAGGCGCGTAGTTGCGGATTTGAGGGGATTGTAGCTTACTTGTATAGCCATTGCTGCATCAGGTATATAAAAATCTACTTCTATATTTTTATTATAGAAGAAAACTTGTTCGTCTAACCCATATCTTCGTAATAGTTCCATTGCAACCATATTCTCTAATAATGATGTGTCTATATCCATGGCAAGGATACTGATAATACCATTATCTACAAAATAGTATTTAGGGTTGGTCTCACGTTGTGTGAGATTGTCTGCGATATTCTTGATAGGATAAATTAAGAAAGCATCTTTAGAATATTCAATATAATTGATGAGAGTTGGTTTGCTGAGTTTAGCACCAGTAGATGCTATTATATTGGCGAGTCGTGTGAAAGAAATTGGTTGCTTCACGCTCTCAGCAAGTTTTCTGAAAAGTATGCGAAGTGAGAACTGGTTCTCTATTTTGTTGCGAGAGGCTATGTCGCCAAGATAAATCTTTTGATATACACTATTGATATAATCTCTTTTTGATGCCAGTTTTGCACCTTCAGGAAAACCTCCAAAATGGAAATAGCTTTCAAAATATCTTTGTACTTTTGCTCTTCCTGATGTGGTTGCGATGGTATCTGTGTCATAAGAAATCTCATTGGCATTCAGAAATTCAGAGAAACTATATGGCATAATGTGTTTAGTGATATAGCGACCTCCCAAGGTCGTTGCCACATCACTGCTAAGCATTTTGGCGTTGCTGCCTGTAATATAGACTCTGTACTTGTTGTCAGCTAATCGTCGTGCGAATTTATCCCAACCATCTATATTTTGTATTTCATCAAGAAATAGAATTGGGCGTTTGTCTGACATCATACCATGAACTTCAAGGATAAGATTAAGTTCTTGTGCTGTCATACCCATCAATCGCTCATCCTCAAAATTGATGTATAGCATGGAGTCCCAGGTGATGCCCCGTTTTAAGTTTTGTTGAATCTGCTGATAGAGCATGAAAGATTTGCCGGCTCGTCTTACGCCTATCAAGACATAGTTGGCAAACTCTTCCATTTGGATGTCTCTTGGGACAATATGCTGTAATTCTATCTCTTTTCTATTTTCCAAGAGTATTTCTCTGATAACTTCTTTTTGTATCATAATCTCATATTGTTTAATTGATTTTGCAAAAATACGATTATTTTGTTAAACCGACTAAACAATATGCATAATTTAACATAAAAAGTATCATTTTTGTCAAAATTGAAGAGTTGCCTGAAAGTCAGAAACCTGCGTATTTTGCTAAGCGAGGTTTGCCTGAAGGTGCTTTTCGTCGTATTGGTCCTTCTGATGAAAAGTGCTCAGAAGAAGATATATATCTTTTCTATCAGTCTGCTGATACCTATGATTGTTGTATTGTAGATGATGCAGACCTTGATGATATAGATGAGAATGCACTCAACTTCTATCGTAAACTTCGTGAGAGAGGTAGGGGTGATTAATAATGCAACTTATCGCCAGCTGGATTCTTCGATTACTCATGCCCGTGCACGCTTGGAGATTCATAAGCTTTGCGATCTTGGATTTATCGAGAAGAAAGGGCAAGGTCGTAACACTTATTATATAAGAACCTCCAAGGTGGTATCCTTAGGGGAAAGGTTACTACCTCAGCATGGTACATTAGGAGAAAGATTACCGCCTCAGGGCGAAAGGTTACGACCTCAGGACGAAAGGTTACGACCTCAGGACGAAAGGTTACGACCTCAGCATGGTACATTGGGAGAAAAGATACCACTTCAACATGGTACATTGGGAGAAAAGATACCACCTCAGCATGGTACATTGGGAGAAAAGATACCACCTCAAGGCAAAATGTACCATGGTAAGCATGGTACATTAGGCGAAAGATACCAAGGTGAAGATGAAAGGAACCAAGCTTACCTTGGTACCTTTGAAGAGGAATGTATGTTAAAACCTTGTGAAGAGTTGGTACGAGAACTTCCTAATGAATTGCAAGAAAGAGTCAATAATATCGGTAACCGAGCTTCTCGTGAGACAGTATGCCAACTCTTAATAGATTTATGTGCATTTAAGCCATATAGTTATGAGGAACTAGCTTCTATTTTGCAACGGTCGCCTAAGGCATTAAAGGATAAATATCTGAAACCTTTGAGATTAGCAAACTGGATTCCGGAGATGATTAATCATCCTCTTCAAAAGTATGTTGCTGCTCCTTCGATGGCAAGAAGTAATACAAAGAAAAAATAAAGAAAGTCCCTTGGGGTGTCTAGTGGCAGCCCAAGGGATTTTGGAATTTATTGTTTCATCATTATTACATCTTTGTCTTTATTGTTAACGGCTTTTTGCTCCCAATACTTTGCTTTTGTGCTATTTATAGGAAGTCCAGCTAATCCTTTTCGATACCCCTCGGCTAGTAGCATCTGAGCAGGATAGCAACCTAAATTTGCTGATTTCTCTAATAATCTTGTAGCTTCTTTACAGTCCCTAATTAAACCTCCTAGTCCAGAATCATAAAAGAGAGCTAGATTGTAGAGAGCCATTGGTTCCTCTTGCTTGGCGGCCATTTCAAACCATAAACGAGCTTGAGAGTAATCCTTGGTTCCATTTAAACCTTCATTATAGAAAACACCTACCATGTTCTGTGCTCTTGCAACACCTAACTCTGCGGCTTCCTTGAAATATGAAAATGCTTCTGATAAGTTTTTCTCAACTACAATCCCGGAATAATAGAAAGTTCCTATGTCATAAATAGCCTCTGGTAATCTGTTATCGGCAGCTTTTTTGCACCAATCGAATGCTTTTTTATAATTCTGCTGCGTTCCCAAACCGGTAAAATAGATGCCACTAAGTTCATATTGTGCCTTTTTATGTCCTTGCTCTGCAGCCTTATAGAACCAATTGAACGCTTCGTTTATGTTTTTTTTACATCCATCTCCTCTTAAATAGCATAATGCTAACATATATTGTGCTTCGTCGTAATCTTGTTCTGCAGATTTTTTATACCAAGTGAAGGCTTGAGAGAGGTCTTTCTCGCCAGTTAAGCCATCGTAATAGAATGCTGCTACGAAGTATTGTGCAAACATATTTCCATGTTCCGCTGATTTCTTAAACCAAAGAAAGGCTTCTTTGAAATCTGTTTCGCAGCCAGTTCCTTTAAAGTAACAAAATGCGAGCATAAATTCTGCATCTATGTTTCCTTGCTCTGCAGCTTTTTTATACCAATAAAAAGCTTGCTCAGGATTTATCTCACATCCTTCACCTTTGTCGTAACATTGTGCTAAATAGTATTGTGAATAGACATGACCTAAATCAGCAGATTTCTTAAACAAAGCGAATGCCTTCTCTAAGTTCTTTTCGCATCCATAGCCGTTCTTATAGCAATCCGCAAGACATGATAACGCAATTGCGTCATTTTCGTTCTCACTTTTATTAAGCCATTTGAAGGCTTCATCATAGTTTTGATTCGCATAACAACTTACTCCTAATGCAAAACTTGGCTTCGTGCATCCATTTACAAAAGCTTTGGTTAACCACGTTTCTGCTTCTTTATAATCTTGGTCTACTCCTAAACCTTGGTAATAATAGTAGCCAACGGCATATTGAGAATCGGCATCACCTTGTTCTGCTGCTTTCTTGAACCATTTGAATGCCTCTTTAGAGTTTTGTTCGATACCTAACCCCTGTTCATATGCTGCCCCAATGTTGTATTGCGCTTTCGGATTTCCTTGCTCGGCAGCTTTCTTACACCAAACTGTACCTTGCTTATAATCTTTGTGATACCCATTGATTCCCATAAAATAACAATCTGCCAAATAGCATTGGGCAGTAGTGTCACTTTGCTCGGCAGCCTCCTTTAAAAGCGTTTGAAATTTTAAAGTATCTTTTGGCACACCTGTTCCCTGAAGGTAGTAATCTGCTAAGATTACCTTGGAACGGATATTACCTTTCTCTATGGCTTTCTTTATCCATTTGATACCTTCTTTTTCATCCTTTTCTACAGCTCCATCCCCATTCATGTAATATAAGCCGATGTTGCGAATGGCGCTTGCATAGTCTTGCTTGGCAGCTTTCTTGTACCATTTCATAGCTTCCTTGTCATCTTGCTGAATTCCTGTGCCTGTACCATAGCACCAGCCAAGATTAAATTGCGCTTCTGCATCTCCATCCTTAGCCTTTTGGAGGAGTTCAGGAGAATACGTAACTTGTGCCAATGCCATCTGAATGGCACTGAGACAGAAGATAATTATTGGTATAACTCGTTTCATCATATTTATGCGTTTTGATTAATCATTTGGGTCGTTTACTTTGCCTTGAACTTGAATGTGATAGTTCGTACCATTTATTGTAAGGTAAGCTTTCTTCATGGTGTAATAGTCTTCTACTATCCAAACCTCAGCATCATCTACAGATTCTTTGTATTTATATTTTAGAATAGGGTTTTGAAGCCCTTGGCTGCTAAAATATAAAAACATAAAATAATTAACATCATCTTTCTCCAAGTTTGTTCCAAGTTTTTCATTGATGTATTCTGCCATATCCTCGCTGGTTGTCCAATTACGTCGACATTCATCTAAATCGTCACGAACTTCTTGTGAGACATCAGACAAGGTTGGAGCATGACCAGCCATTCTTACCTTTCTGATAACTCCACTCAACATCTTTATTTGATTAGACCAGGTAGACTTTTGATTTGCGATAAAAAAGTCCTCGCAGAATTCCTTTGCAGGTTGGTCTGGCTCACTCCATCCACTAAAAATATCGGTTGTCGTTAGAAATCTCACGCCATAGATGCCACCTATCAATATGGCAATGGTTATTACGATATCTCTGGTGGAAATATTGTAATGCGGAAGAACCTTCTTGAAAAGGAAATAAATAAAAGCTCCGATGGCTATTAGTAATATGAAACTCATGGTTTGCTATTGTTTGAAGAAACAAAGGCTCCATTGTCTTCCTTTAAGTATTCGTTTATTAAGTTGATACATACGAAAAAGCGTAGAGCCATTCTGTTGCTCGCATCATGATGTGAAGGCTCTCGCATTGCCCGACAAGTCTGAAACGAACAACGCTGAAAGCCCCTACGCCGATGTAAGTATATAGTATACCCTCCCTACCAACGAATGTTTTTGGCATCCGAAGACAATGAGGGCTGTATATAATACATCCCTTGGGGCGTTCCCGTTGCTTTGTTCTTGACTTGTCGATGAATTTGCGAGATTCTTCTATCATCAAAACCAAAGCGTACAAAAACGCCTTTTATCGATATGTATGTCTGCCCAACCTTTGCCCATTAAGGGCTTTTACCCGAGCTAGACATTGCAAATATAGTCATTTCTTTTTAAATAGCTTCATTTTAACAGCTAAATCTTTCTTTGATGCTTGTTTTTTAACGATAGTTTGTAATTTGTAGAAGAAATCTGCTTATAAAGTATATTTATGAGGTGTACATTTCTTTTGCTCCGATTGAGGTAGATGCTTGTTGCATTTTTTTGCAGAAAGTTCCTTTTAATCTTGTACTTTGCTGTACAAAACTTGATATTTTTGCTAATTCAATGAAAATGAGAAAGATAGATATGTGGTATCCGATTCCCCCGAAATTCTTACCCTAATAATATCCGATTCCCCCAAAATTTTTGGGAGTATATCAGGTAAGTAAAGAAGAAAGTTTGTAATAAAAAAAGTCCGTGAGTATTCATTGCCCACGGACTTTTTAAATTATCTGATTCTTATAAATGTCTTATGCCTTGAAGCTCTCCAAATCTTCTGCCTTGAAGTTCTGGATGTATGCTGAATGGCCGAGAACTTCCTCCTCTGCCATGCGAACATAAACATTGGCACTCTTGGCAAACATCTCTGGTGCCTTGGTAGCATCGTCGAGGATGAGGAGAGACATTACGATGTCGCCAGTCATGTTGTAGAGACGGCGAGCCAGGAAGTCGTGAACTGCCTGATCGTTAGCCTCCTTCACCTTGTTGATGGCTGCCTCGTAAAGATCTACGAGCTTGGCAACGCGCTCCTTCAATGGCTTCAAGTCATCTGATACCTCATTCTCCAACATCTCCTTGATGATGCTGAGATAAGTACCGTTGGTGATGTAGCGGATAGCTGCTACTACCTGAAGCTGGGTGGTTCCCTCGTAGATAGAGAAGATGCGGGCATCACGGAACAGGCGCTGGCACTTGTACTCCATGATGAAACCAGAACCACCGTGAATGCTGATGGCATCGTATGCATTCTGGTTAGCATACTCTGAGTTCATACCCTTAGCCAATGGTGTGAATGCATCAGCCAAGCGGGTGTATTTCTTCATCTCCTGGCGCTCCTCTGGAGTGAGCTTAGTGTCGCGGGCGATGTCTTCCAAAGCCTTGTAGATATCTACGTAGCGAGCGCAGCAGTAGAGGAGTGAACGGCCTGCATCCAACTTAGCCTTCATTCTTGAAAGCATGTCGTATACAGCTGGGAAGTTGATGATCTTCTCACCAAACTGAGCACGCTCCTTGGCATAGGCCAAACCCTCATTGTAAGCCTCCTGCTCAACACCTACACTCTGAGCTGCAATACCCAGACGGGCACCGTTCATCAGAGCCATCACGTACTTAATCAAACCGAGACGGGTGTTACCGCAAAGCTCTGCCTTGGCATTCTTGTAAACCAACTCGCAGGTAGGAGAACCATGAATACCCAACTTGTGCTCGATGTGACGAACGGTTACGCCACCATCACGCTTGTCGTAGATGAACATAGAAAGACCACGACCGTCCTTGGTGCCTTCCTCTGAACGAGCCAGAACCAGGTGGATGTCTGAGTCACCATTGGTGATGAAACGCTTCACACCATTCAGACGCCATGTGCCGTCCTCATCCTGAGTAGCCTTCAGCATTACGCGCTGCAAGTCAGAACCTGCATCAGGCTCAGTCAAGTCCATACTCATGGTCTCGCCAGCGCAGATGCGAGGGATGTACTTCTGGCGCTGCTCCTCTGAACCGAACTCATAGAGTGTATCGATACAACTCTGGAGCGACCAGATGTTCTGGAAACCGGCATCGGCAGCAGCGATGATTTCAGAAGCCATAGAGAAGATGGCGTTAGGCAGGTTCAAACCGCCGTAACGACGAGGCATTGACAAGCCCCAGAGGCCAGCCTTGCGTGTAGCATCGAGGTTCTCGAATGTCTTGCTGGCATAAATCATGCGGCCATTCTCCAGGTGTGGACCTTCGAGGTCAACATCCTCAGAGTTTGGTTCGATGATGTTAGCAGCTACATCGCCGGTAATATCCAGCAATCGCTTGTAGTTCTCGATGGCATCCTCGTAGTTTACTGGAGCATCTTCAAACTGGTCTTTTTCTACATAATTTCTTTCCTTCAAGTCCACAACACGCTTCATAAGCGGATGATTCAAGTGGAACTCTATCTCAGGATGGTCTGTATAATAATTAGCCATTTTATTTTTTGTTTTGGGGGAATTTGAGAAGTTAAGGGAAGTTATCACTCCCTATGGTCGTTCGGGAAGTTAAGGGACAACACCTTTCTTCCTTGAGTGACTATTTATAACTACATTCCTTCTTCTTTCTTGAGAGCATTATTGTTAACGATAGCTTTGCAATATGAATTGAGAAATTTACTTGTTGTTTCAAGTCCTGTATGGAGTTCTTCAAATTCAATTTGCGAGATGTAACCTAAATCTCTTGATAAGATGATGTAATCTCTACATTCCTCAAGGCTTCCTTGCGAAATGTTGAAGAAACGGAGTTTGTCAGCTTTGCTAAGTTTCTTGTAGCCTTCAGCAATGTTTGCTTCGATAGACACAGCTGCTCTTCTGAACTGGGATGTCAGCCCAAAAATCTCATCTTTTGGAAAATGTTTGGTTACTCGATAAACGAGCATAACAAAAGCATGAGCCTTCTGCCAAGCTATGATATTTTCAAAACTATACGCCATAAAGCTATTGTCTCTTAACTTCCCTAACTTCCCTTAACTTCTTTAAATTCCCAAATTATTTACTTTGAATTCTGCTTGTAGTACTTGATGAGCTTAGGAACCACATCCTCAACATTGCCGTTGATAACGTAGTCGGCAATCTTGTTGATTGGAGCATCAGGATCGTTGTTTACAGAGATGATGATGCCTGAATCCTGCATACCGGCGATGTGCTGAATCTGACCAGAGATTCCACAAGCGATATAAACCTTAGGATGAACGGTAACACCAGTCTGACCAATCTGACGGTCGTGATCTACCCAACCTGCATCTACTGCAGCACGGGAAGCGCCTACCTCACCATGGAGGAGATGAGCCAATTCGAAGAGCTGGTCGAAGCCTTCCTTGCTTCCTACGCCATAACCGCCGGCTACGACGATGGCAGAACCCTTCAGGTTGTGCTTGGCAGCCTCTACGTGGTGGTCGAGTACCTTTACTACGAAGTCCTCAGCAGGAACATACTTGCTTACCTCAGGGTAAACTACTTCCTTCTTGCACTCACCCTCGTAGATGCTCTTCTGCATCACGCCAGAGCGGACTGTAGCCATCTGTGGACGGTGGTCTGGGTTTACGATGGTAGCCACGATGTTACCACCGAAGGCAGGACGAATCTGATAGAGCAGACCCTCATAGTGCTTACCGCTCTTCTTATCGTCGTAATCACCGATTTCAAGTTCTGTACAGTCGGCGGTAAGACCACTGGTCAATGAAGAAGAAACACGAGGACCGAGGTCGCGACCGATAACGGTAGCACCCATCAATGCAATCTGAGGCTTCTCCTCCTTGAAGAGGTTGACGAGAATGTCTGTATGAGGAGCTGAAGTATATGGGAACAATCCCTCAGCATCGAAAACAAATAATTTATCTACACCATAAGGGAGAATCTGATCCTCTACCTGACCCTTGATGCCGGTACCAGCCACGATGGCATGGAGCTCCACGCCCTGCTGGTTAGCGAGCTTACGACCCTTGGTGAGCAATTCCTGAGATACTTCGGCAACGGTTGTGCCTTCTACCTCGCAATATACAAATACGTTGTTCATTTTTTATTTCTCTTATGTGGGGAATTTATTGAAGTTAAAGGAAGTTATCACTCCCTTCGGTCGTTCGGGAAGTTAAGGGACAATAGCTTTTACTATGTATCTTGTTGATTGTGAAGTTGATTAGTGAAAGGACATTTGTCCTTTAACTTCTCTAACTTCCCTTAACTTCTCTTAAATTCCTCTTAAAATATTATCCGATAATACTTTCGTTCAACAATTCCTTCATCAGTCCGTCGATGTCTTCATCGCTGCTGGTCAAGGTCTTGCTTTCCTTAGCCTGGAACACGATATTCTTCACGGCCTTCACCTTGGTAGGTGAACCGCTTAAACCGCACTGTGCAGGGTCGCCGTCAACATCGGCAACACTCCACTGGTTCAGAGTGAGGTAAGGGCGCTCTTCATAGAGGTTGGCCCAAGGCTCATCACCCTTGCGCTCCATAGGGCAGGTAGCGTATTTATATTTCATTACGAGCTTCACGTTGCATGGGCGACATGGAGCAGCACTTCCGTTTACGGTGATAACCAATGGCAATGGAGCCTCAACAGTCTCCACACCACCATCAATGAGGCGGCGTATAGTAGCCTTGCCATCCTCTACCTTGAGGATTTCCTCTGCGTAGGTTACCTGGTTCAATCCCAACTTCTGAGCCACCTGCGGACCTACCTGGGCTGTATCACCATCGATAGCCTGGCGACCACCGATCACGATGTCAACGTCACCAATCTTCTGGATACCAGTAGCAAGGGCATAGGAAGTAGCCAATGTATCAGCACCGGCAAAGAGACGGTCGGTAAGCAACCAACCCGTATCAGCACCACGATAAAGACCCTGGCGGATGATTTCGCCAGCACGTGGAGGACCCATGGTCAAAATACCAACTGTAGAACCTGGATTCTGCTCTTTCAATCGGAGAGCCTGCTCCAATGCGTTCAAATCTTCAGGATTGAAGATTGCAGGAAGGGCAGCGCGATTTACGGTGCCTTCAGCGGTCATCGCATCCTTACCCACATTTCTTGTGTCAGGTACTTGCTTGGCAAGTACTACGATTTTTAAACTCATATTTTTAAAAATGGTTATTGTTATAATTTCCTAAGTTTGTTAGTGCTCAGTACTCAAGTTGTACGTCGTCTAGTGCGATTGTCAGACTTGCTATAGTCCAATAAGTTACTGTCCAATGTTCAATTTGGGACAAAACACGGGGCAAAAGTAACACTTTTTTATGGCTTACGCAAATATTTTATAAAAAAAATGCCCATTTAGGCTTGCTTTGTGCGCAAAACGCAAGAAATGTGCAAGTTTTTTAGAACGTCCGTACTTAACTTTGCTGGCTTATTCAAAGCTCTTGAGTCGAGCGATATATTTGCCCAGAATGTCGAATTCGATATTCACTACCGTTCCCACTTCGATGTCGCAGAAGTTGGTATTCTCTCTGGTATAAGGAATGATAGCAACGGTAAATGTGTTGTCTGTAGGATCACAGACGGTGAGCGAAACGCCGTTAACGGTAACGCTGCCCTTGTCGACCGTGAAATAGCCTTTTCTTGCCATTTCCTTATTGAGCTCATATTCGAAAGTAAAATAAGTAGAGCCATCAGCGTCTTTCATTGCGATACATTTGGCAGTCTCGTCCACGTGTCCCTGTACGATATGACCATCCAGACGGCCGTTCATCACCATAGAACGCTCTACGTTCACCTTGTCGCCTACCTTGAGCAGTCCCAGATTACTGCGGTCCAGGGTTTCCTTCATGGCGGTAACGGTATACGTGCCATCTTTTATTTCCACTACGGTGAGGCACACACCATTATGGGCCACGCTCTGGTCGATGCCGAGTTCATCAACAAAAGAGCATCTCAATGTGAAGTCGATGTTCTCCTTATCATGCTTGATAGCTACTACGGTAGCCATTTCTTCTACGATTCCACTAAACATATATTCTATTTTTATTTGATTTCATTATTATTTAGAATGCAAAGATATTGCATTAGCTAGAAACAGCCAAATTATTTAAGTTCTTTTGATAAAATAAGCAAGATATATTTGTTTAATTGCCATATTTTTTATATTTTTGCAAATTATAATATATGCACATGATACATGTGATCTTTCTACGTGACGATGGCAATTCGTGGCACTTGGAGTATCAACTCAATGTGCCTTCAACGGAACGAATGACAGAGTTCTTGCGTAAGGAAAATGAGGGACTATATAATAAGGTATAGGAGCAGCAAAATTAGATAACACAGTTTAGGTAACAATAAAAACATTTGAAGACAATGGAAATCAAGGAAGGATATATGCCCTTCATGGGCTATCAAACATATTATCGTATCGTAGGTAAAACAGAGGAGGGCAAGAGCCCTATCATCCTCTTGCATGGTGGACCAGGCAGTACCCACAACTATTTCGAGCTATTGGATAGGGTAGCGGAATCAGGTAGAGCTGTCATCATGTACGACCAGTTGGGCTGTGGCAACTCATTTGTGGAGGGACATCCCGAACTCTGGACTCCTGAGACTTGGCTCAACGAACTCTGTGTGCTCATCGACTATCTCCACATCGACCATTTTCATCTCTTGGGACAGTCGTGGGGTGGCATGCTCGCCATCATCTATCTGATAGAGAAGCAAGCAAAGGGCGTGAAGTCAGCCATCCTCAGCAGCACTCTTTCGAGCAGCAAGCTTTGGGCAAGTGAGCAACATCGCATGATTAAGTTTATGTCGGAGGAAGACCAGCGTGCCATCGCTGAGGCTGAGGCGAAGGATGACTTTTCGAGCGAGGCGTATGCCAAGGCGAATGAACACTTCATGCTCCTGCATTGTGCCGGTGAGGTGACGGAGGATAGTCCAGAGTGTCTTCGCCGGAAGAAGCGTGCTGGTGCTGAGGCTTATCTCCATGGTTGGGGACCAAATGAATACACTCCGACTGGCACGCTTCGTGATTATGATTACACCGACCGCCTTGGCGAGATACAAGTGCCATGCTTGGTGATGAGTGGCACCGACGATCTCTGCACTCCTTTGGTGGCAAAGACCCTCTATGATGGTATCTCCGATTCTAAGTGGCATCTCTTCGTAGGAGCCCGCCACATGCCATTTGTCGAGCAAAACGATGAATATTGCAAGGTGTTGGAAGAATGGATGGAGGAGAAAGAGGGAAAGTGATTTGGCACTTTCCCCTTTTATTTCATGATTCCATTGTCAGTATCAGAGAGGTTGATTCTCTTTTTGTCCAATTGATTGGATAAAATAAGCTTAAAACCGTCCAATTGATTGGATGAAATCAATGGAAAAAGTGCTGATAGTGGTGCCAAAAGTCGATTTTTTTAGGACTTTTGGCACCACTATCGGCATTTTTTAGTAAACTGAATACGATACGAAAGCCTCTAATTGCTTCTCTATTTCAGCGAAAGGTACATTGAGGTCAAGAGTGCGGAAGTATATGGTATTGCCATCCGCAAGCTTCATACTTCCATTGGGTGTGATGTCTTCGTCTGTTTTAGCATAAAGCAACATGCCATCCACTTTGCCCGAATGCAGTTTGTCCTTATTCATGACATATGTATGAATTTGGTACAAGTTGTTAGAATGTATTGTCGCTTTGTCAAATTGCACTTGCATGGTATGTCCATAATACTTGGTGTCAATGATGAGCGTTCGGTCATTGAGAGTAAGTAATATGTCAGTTTGCATGATAGGAAGAACATGAGTGGAAGATACTTCTCGGTCGATGTTCCAATCTATTTGTGCAGCTTGAGCCTTGTATTCAGGATGTTTAGCCCTATAGTATTCTAAGACAAACTTCTCGAAAAGGCGACAAAGGTGTTCATCAGTAAATGACTTCATCTTGTATTTCCCCTTTTCTGTTGTCATCAGAATATCCTCGGTAAGGAAATAACAGATATAAAGTAGCATTTGATAGGATTTGTTGTTCCTGTCAAATGTCAGTATATTCCATTTTATCGTGCTTAGTTCGATGATGTCGATGCCTGAAAAGAACAGTATGAGATTCTTTAGCTTAGTCTTTTGACCTTTTTTGATGGCTCCGTGCTTGAGAAGTCCAAAGACTGTAGCTTTTATAATCTGATTGAAGATGTTGTTTTCCGATAACTCATCATATTCACAACCGATTTCTTGCTCAGGTTTCCACGATTTATTTCATCTATAATAAAGTAGTAATCTTTGTCCGGATTACTTTGGGCTCTTTTACAGAAGTTATAGAAAACTCCCTTTTTGAGTTCGAATCCACCATCTTCGTTAGGTCGATACCCCATCATGAAATCCTCATAGCTATAATTTTGGTGGAATTGGATGAATTCGATTCTCGATTCGTGTATATCCCCCATCATAGAGTAAGCTAATCTCTTAGCGGAGAATGTCTTACCTACGCCAGGTGCTCCTTGCAAGATGATGTTCTTCTTGTTTTGCAAGAGCAAGCGCAGCTTGGTATAGTCTTCTTCGCTCATATATACCTCATTGAGAAAATTCTCTTGTGTATAGGGTTTCAGCTGTTTGTTTTCTTCTTTTGGATTGGATTCTCTGATGAGATCAATCAGGTACTCATATTCGTCAGGGGCAACTTTGAATAGTGAGCCATTCTTGTTTTGAATGAATTCCATGCTTTTTAGCTCTGGTGCATCCTTGAATGAGGCGTAGTCGATAGGGTATTGCAGGGATTCAACTTTTTTGAAACAAATATGCTGCCCATCTGATGGCGTGTCGATTTCGGCAATGGCAACGATTTGTTTCACAGGGTTGGCCTCATATCCTATGACAATATCCCCTTTCTTGGCATTCACGAAGTTCTGAAAAATTCTTCGTGGATTGCCATTCTCATTATAAAGAGTATAGTCTTGGATTTCACCGACCTTCATCTTGGAGAAACTCCAAATCTTAGGACTGGCTACGAGCCACCAATATTGCTTGTTGATATTGTCTTCTGTCTCATTTGTAGCTTCTGTAGTCTGAACATAGTCTAATTCTTTCAAAATAGTAAGCAATTCTTCGTAATAGTCAAAGATGTCCTTGTCTCCTTTCTGCTGCATTAGGAAAGCTTGAAGTTTTGATATAGGCATAGCTTTAGCTCCTGCTAAACCAAAATGTGTTGCCAATTGTACAAGCATGTCTTTCTTGTAAATGGGGATAAGTTGGTTGTTGGAGTATAAGAATGCTATCTTCCATCTGTAGCCTTCTCCTAATTCTGTGATCGTATCTAAAACCTCAAAGTTTCCATAGCTGGCGTTTGTTGCAATTTTGATGATAGCGTTCTTTACTACGTTGAAAGCTTCTTGAGCTGTAGGCTTATTATATCTTGCATACCAAGCATATTTTTCATCGCTGATAAACTTTGTGTTGTGAATATTGGTCTTAATACGATATTCATAGATACCAAATTTATATGATGAGCCACCCCATATAGATCCCAACTCGTATGTGCGAGATTCTAGCCAATAGCAGAAAGAGTCATCTTTGTTCAAATTGGTATATTGCTCCAAAGTCATGCCTTGGAGCGAATCCAGAGGAAATGTGTGAAGAAAGTCTTTCAAAAGCTTTTGGCGTAGTTTCTTAACTTCTTTTTTCCCTATTTTATCTGATGTAAGTTTTATATCGTTCATAATTTTTCTTTTTTTGAAAATAATTACTGACATAGTTACCGACATGGTTACTAACATAGTTACTAGCTCTGTTACTATTTCATGAAAAGTAGCAGAGCTTGAATTATCTGACTTTGTCGTTCTGTATCAAAACAAAACGACAGAGTCGGATTGTTTATATTGTCTCCAAGAACAACAAACCCTTTTTGGTCGTTCTGTATTGTTGCTTAGGACTTGTCGGCTTATCTGGTACCGTAAGTTCCAGATAATCATGAAGTAGCAAAGGTTCGATGAATGCCTTGAAGTTCCATTGTTGATACGTAACACCAATTAAATCGTATATTTCCTTTCTGTATTTTGGTTCTTTGCAGAACTTAAGAATGGATACAACTTTGTCTGTTGCATCTGTATATGTATTATCACCTTCAGCTCTGTTAGTAGCTCTGTTAGTAGCTCTGTTAGTAGCTCTGTTAGTAGCTTTGTCACTATCCAGCCAAAAAGTGACAGTGCTGGTGCAAATATCACTCTCAAAAGTCACGTCATTGCCAGTGATTTCTTTCCACTCGTTCATCATATCGAAACCATAGCCGATAGTCTCTGATAGATTAACCAGTCTGAATATCTTGGCGATAATCGGGTTGCGAGGATTAGAATAGAGATGGTTGCCCAGTTGGGATATAGGCACAGGATAGCCACCTGCATTGAAGAACTCGACTCTGTCGGTGTAGATATGAATGCAGGAGTGAATGGTGCTGAATGGGTCGAAGTGGGAGAGCATATTGACCAATGCCTCTCTCAGAATCTTGAATTGCGAGCGGTCTTCCACATTGAATCCCTCGTCGTTCATCATGAATGGAGTATCCACGATGAGGCGCAGTCTCCTAATCATAATCTGAAAATACTCCCAAAGGTTCTCTTGCTCTGGGATGCGATAGGTATAGCGAGTTCGTGCTTCTCTCACGCTTCTGCCAGGAATCTCCACCAAATCCATCCAGAAAAACCTTATGTCCATCTATATGATAGAGCATGCTCTTGGCATCGACTGGCTCATTGAACTTTTGGGAACGCAAGGTGCCCAAGAAGTCTTGTTCCAACTTCTCTGCATTGTCAACTCCTGATATTTCAAACTTCTTGCCATTCTGCTTTACTCCAAGCACTATCCATCCGCCGGAAGTGTTGGCGAATGCACTTACGGTTTCCCATATATTCTTAGGGAGTTCGCTCTTGGCCTCCTTAGCCTCGAAGTCCTCCCATTCGATGTCGTTGATTCTGTCTATCAGCTCTTCCTTTGTCATAATAATGATGATTAAATTGAAATATAGAATTTCTTCCTCCCTTCACTTCAAGAAATAGATAGGAGCATGCTGGGTGCCTTCCTTCTCCATGATGCCTTTCTCGCAGAAATGGTTGAGCCACTTCTGAGCCATGTATGGAGTCAAGCCGAAGTGGATGCGCAGGATGCGAGTGGTGATATAGCGGTTCTCTTGGAGATACTCCTTGATTTTCGCCAATAGCTTTTCCTCAGAGTATTTTGTAGATTGGTTGGAATAACGAGAGCGGACAAAGTGGACGTTGCGCTGTACTTCCTCCATTAGCTTACCTTCTGGTCGGAAGTTGATGCCGGTGATGCGTACTTCCTTGCCCGTAATCTTCTTGTCAGGATCCTCCTCTGGCATCTCTAGGCTAGCCGACATGGAGAAGTAGCCTATCTCTGGGATATAAAAGCGGCGTCCCATGGAGAATTCTTCCACCATAAGGTCGTGAAGCTCTGCCAACACCGCAGCCACATCTCCCTTGGTGAGTGAGCAGCGGTTCTGGATTTTCTCTTGCAATTGCTTCTCGGTCATAGGTTCATATTGCACGATACGAACGTATTGGCGCTTTTCTCCTGTGCCCTGGGCATTGTTGAGAGTGTAAATATCGTATTTCAGTTCCATATTTCTTGTTGTTTGATGGTTCGTTGTTTTCTATATTCTTTGTCTTCTATGAAAGATGATGCAAATATATATAATAATGTGATAACTTGTATCTTTTGGTGTAAACTATTAGGTTTATTTAAACATTGGTATATGTCATGTGATTATACGGCATTTGTCATCCGACCGTATGATAAGTGTCGTATAATCACATGACAAATGTCACGCAATCTTTATAATTGCTTCCTTGCATCGTTATAATAGCTTTCTTGCATCGTTATAATTGTTTCCTTGCATCATATAAGTCACAACATTGTTACCATCCATCTCACCCTTGGCAATTCGCAGTGGGAGGTATGTGATGAGGCTGAGGCTATCTATTACACCTTCGGACCTGAGATTCATAATTACTCATTCTGAATGAGTAAAAATGATAGAAATTACTCATTCTGAATGAACAAAAATGAAGATTTATTTGGTTGTTTACTTAAAAAATCGTATTTTTGCAAGTAAATAAATGATTCAATGCCACCGACAATATGGGAGTGAAGTTGGAAAACATCGTGTTTATCGAATTAAAGCGTCGCGGATATGATGTTTTTTATCATGCAGATAAGAAGGAGTGCAACTTTGTTGTTAGAGAGGGTATGAGAATCATGAAGGCTTATCAGGTAACGATAGCCATGAATGATGAGAAAACTCGCAAGCGAGAAATCGAGGGGCTGATGGAAGCCATGAATGCTTATGGCTTGGCTGAGGGATATATTCTTACGATGGAGGAGAAGGAAGAACTTGAGATAGATGGCAAGCAGGTTCATGTTCTCCCTACGTGGGAATGGATGTTGAGAGAGAAGTGAAATATTATAAAAAAGGTAATTTATGGAAACATTCAATGATGTAATATCTGGCAATCAACTGGTATTGGTTGATTTCTTTGCTACATGGTGCCAACCTTGCAAGATGATGCATCCTGTGTTGGAAGACTTGAAGAAGACGGTGGGCGACAAGCTTCGCATCATCAAGGTAGATGTAGATGCTCACAATGATGTGGCGGCACAGTATGGCATTCGCTCTGTGCCAACCTTGATGCTCTTCCGCAATGGCGAGGTGCTGTATCGGGAGAGTGGTGCGATGTCGAAGGCTGACTTGATGGCATTGCTTGATCCTTTTATATAAAGGAAGCATGACTTGTTGATTGCCCATTCCGAATTTACTGCAAATTTACAGTAAATTCGGAATGGAATAAGCTCTTATGGGTAGATCTTTCTTTTATGGTAAAAGATGGAAAGATACCTTATTTATCTGATTTTCAGTGCTTGTTTAGTTAATAAATATTATAAAAATAACTTTGTCTTATCAAAAAGATTGTCCTATTCGGAATTTATTGTAAATTTGCAGTAAAATCGGAATAAATGATTATGGCAACGTATGTAAATAGACAGATTTATCTGCAAAAGCTGATTCATCGGCGAGACAATGGTGAGGTGAAAATCATAACGGGGACTCGTCGATGTGGTAAGTCGTGGCTTCTGAAAAAGGTTTATCATGACTATTTGGTGAGTCAAGGTGTACCTAAGAAAAACATAATCATGGTGTCTTTTGATGTGGATGAGGATATTACAGGGGAGGATTTGACCAATCCGATGGTTCTGAAACGCTATCTCTATTCCAAGATAATAGATGAAGATGCCAGCTATTATGTATTTCTTGATGAGATACAAATGGTAGAGGGATTTGAGCGTATTGTGAATGGCTTGAATGCTCATGACAATGTTGATGTCTATATCACAGGCAGTAACTCCAAGTTTCTTTCAAGTGACATAAATACGATTTTTCGAGGTCGTGGTGATGAGGTGAGAGTTTATCCTTTCTCCTTTAAGGAGTTCTGCACAGATAGGTCTGATTCTATTAACGAACTTTGGAAGGAATATTATACATACGGAGGAATGCCTGCTCTTCGTAATCATCCTACTCCTGAGCAGAAGGTGAGTTATCTTCAAAGGTTATGGCAAAAGACATACTTTGATGATGTGGTAGAGCGAAATGGTATCAAGAATCGTGTGGCTTTGGAGTGCTTGGTGGATTCCTTATGTTCTTCCATTGGATCGCTGACCAATCCGAGCAAGATACGTAATACTTTGGAGAGTGTGCAGCATGTAAAGCTTGATGCGGATACTGTGTCTTCCTATATTCAATGCTTGGAGAATGCTTTCCTCTTCGAGGGTGCTCGCCGCTATAATGTAAAAGGCAGGAAGTATTATGAGAGTATCAAGAAATATTATGTGGTGGATGTCGGCTTGCGTAATGCCCGACTGAATTTCCGGCAACAGGAGGTTACCCACATCATGGAGAATGTCATCTACAATGAGTTGCGTATCCGTGGCTATGTGGTGGATGTCGGTGTGGTGGAGAGTCGGGTGATGCGTGATGGCAAGAGTACCTACCAACAGTATGAGATAGACTTCATTGCCACGAATGGTCTCAACAAGTACTACATCCAGTCGGCATATTCTTTGCCAACGGAAGAGAAGCGTGAGCAAGAGCTTGCCTCGCTGAAGAAGATAGACGATTCTTTCCGCAAGATAATCATTGTGGGCGATGACATTGCCACATATATGGATGCTAAGGGTTATGTCTTTATGGGGCTGTTCCAATTTCTTAAGAATGAGGATGTGATGGAGTGAAAAATCAATATAAATACATATATTTTGGAACAACTCCCTGTGGAATACAAAGAGTTGACCAAGGAGGTGGATGAGAAAAATCACACTACATTGCTGCTGCGCCATCTTACAACTTTATACGGAGAAAAATCGTTGTGACTATTTCATTCATAAGGATTTGAAAGGCTTCCTTTTAAGAGAAATGGACTTTTATATCAAGAATGAGATTCTTGTGATAGATGACATTGATACTACTGATACAAAGAAGTTCTCGTATGGGCAATTCTTCTTATTTCGGAGTTATAAATGTTGGCAATCCTGCTGATGTCGTTAAGGCATGTGCTTCTTTTGTTCATACAGACGTGAGAGACTATAACAGAAGTTCGCTGTTTGAGAATATCAACAAGAAAAAATCTACGATAAACATATTGATTGGTGCGAAGAAATGTTTAATAAAAGAGTACAAGATGAATAAAGACTAATTAAATATTCTAGACAGCGTCTGACAAATTCAAATATAATAATGTCTAAGCATAAGTCATACAAGAATATCATTTCTCTTACTTCCCTTAACTTTCCCACATGCGAAAGTTATGTATAAAAATGTTCATCTGACAGGAGAGTCTAATCCCCAGCCTGCTTGAGAAAAAAGGCTGGGGATTTCTGATCTTACATCACAGTAAATTCCGGATAAATAGTTATTCAACGTATGTAAGCTGGCAGGTTTGTATGCAGCCAGCCTAAATCACCTTGACACTCTTTTTTCCTCCTCTTCCATCAATCACGATTTTCTCGAAGACGATGGCTGGGTCGTTAGGAGTGAGGGTGAGGCTGTGGATGCCATCGGATGAGGCTGGCAGCTCTAGCTCTATCACCTTGTCCACGATGCGAGTGGCTATCGTTGGATAATAGATATTGTAGATGTTCTCCGGCTTCTCGTTCAAATCTTTGTTGAAGTTAACCTCTACAGGAGAAGCGCCATCTAAACTTACACCATAGGTTAAGCCGCCCTTGTTGAGATAATCCAAGGTTGATTTGGTAATCACATGAATGCGAACCTTCTGCTTGCCATTAAATGTCTTGCCATCCGAAGTTTTGCTAACTTGCATCTTAAACTTGTAAGTGATGCTGGCTCCCTTTACACTCTTAGTATATGGCATCAGAGTCATTGCCGATACGCTTTTGCCCATGAATGGAATCTCTGTCCATTTTGCCTCGGCAGCATCCGTCTTGCTGCTATAGTAAGGAACTTCGATTTCTACCACGCCGTTGTTTTCGCTGATAATCACTCCATCCTTGGAGGTTACCCGGAAGAGATCCGGACAGGTATCCTTCTCGAAATCATCATTCCAACTCTTGTAGCCGATATGCTTCTGGGTCATCATTCCGTTCCACTTGCCGCCAGCCATCTTATGGTTGTAATAGTCGCAGATGAGTGAATCGCGCTTGAAGAGGCGCTCGCATTCATCTGCCCATACATTCGCCTTCGGATTGCCCTGCTTGTAGAGGGCGTGGTTCTGTGCCTGGGCAAAGTACATCTGGTGCAGATTGCTCATCAGCTCGATAGGGAAGAGGATAATCTGACGATAGGCGTCGTGATAGGATGCCGGCAGACTGTTGTACTGGCGCAGCGCATCGGCTTCGAGCTGGAGATACTGGTTTACCACCTCCTGCCATTCACCGTTTTCCAGACTGTAGGTGTTCTTGTCAAGCATCTCTGGGGTGCAGCGGCCGTTGTACTTGCAGATGAGGTTAAGAATGCGTGCTGCTTCATCGGCTTGCGATTCACCAAACTGCTGTGCGCACCAGTCGCGGGTATGGCGGGTGATGTTGTTTACATCGTATTTATGTGGATTCCAAGCCATGTCCATAAACTGGCTGATAGGATATTCCATCGGCTTGAGGTCGCCAACATTGAGAATCCAGAGACGGTCAATGCCATTCTCGTAAGCAAGTGTCAACTGCTCCCAAGGATTCTGCACAGGAGTTACATTGAGCATCTTTGAGTTTCTTGGAGCACCTACGTAATCTACGTGATAGTATAAGCCCCAACCGCCTTTGTGCTTGCGTTCCTTGGCATTCGGCACACGGCGCACGTTACCCCAGTTGTCATCGCAGAGCAGGAGGGTTACGTCATCAGGCACCTTCATGCCCTTGTCGTAGTAATCCATCACCTCTTTATATAGTGCCCAAACCTGTGGGGTTTCGCTAGCCTTTTTGCCGGTTACGTCAGCGATAATCTTACGCTGGTCGTTGATGATGTTGGTCATCAGTTTCGTATCTGCCTCTTCACTCATCGCTTCATCGCCGTCGCCGCGCATTCCGATGGTTACAATCTGTTCAGTTCCCTTCATTCGCTCAATGCCTTCACGGAAGAACTTCTGCAGGTTTGTCTTGTTCTTCTGATAGTTCCATGGTCCCCATCCCTTTCGGTTGCGGGCGTATTCCTGGTGGTTGCGGGCCATCGGCTCATGATGGGAAGTACTCATCACTACGCCCATTTCATCTGCCGTCTTCTCGTTTTCAGGGTCATCTGCATAGAAAGCCCAGCCCCACATGGCAGGCCACATCATGTTACCTCTCAGTCGCAATACCAGTTCGAAGACGCGCTGATAGAAACGGTGGTCGCCATATCCGGTGCCGTAGGTGTTCTTTACCCATGACGTTAGGCAAGGTGCCTCATCGTTGAGGAAGATGCCGCGATAACGTACGGCAGGTTCGCCATCTGTATAGATACCCTTGTTTACGAAAATAGAATCGTGGTGCTCTACAGGTACGTCTGCCCAGTCATACCAAGGCGATACGCCCATCTGCTGCGAGAGTTCGTAGATGCCGTAGATGGTGCCTCGTCGGTCGCTGCCAGCAATGACGAGTTGACCATCTATGAGCGTGATAATAAACTTTTCACGTTTGCCCTTCAGTAGATTTCCGTTGATGCGCTTCTGTTTCACCAGTTGGTCGATGGCTGCAGAATGGCCGATGGTGCCTACGAGGATAGCTGGTCGGGCTGTGTCGGCTTTTTTCAGAAAACCGGCATCCGAGGTGAGGGTGGCTGTGGCTCCACTCACACTTTTTATATCTTTCAGCAGGGCATGAGCAGCATAGCTCACTCCTTTGCAGTCGTTGGTATCCATGTAGATTTCTACCCGGTTATTGGCATTCAGCAGCAAGTCTCCTTGCTTGAAATCTACAAATCTGTCGGCTGCGCTCATGCTGATTGTTGAGAGCAGGGCAGCGCTTGTCAGGAATGTTCGCTTGATGTTGTTTAGTTTCATATTTATTTATTTTGTTGTTATTTTCCGTGTCAGCAATGTGTTTTTGCCGGTTGCAAAGGTAGCCAAAACTATCCGGATATACTTTATTTTATGTAATCTTTAGTTTTTAATATGTTTCATTTTTACTTTTCTGTCCGTTTCTCTTTGTGTTTTCAAAGAAAAATAGTAATTTTGCATAGTAAAAACAGAAAAAAGAATATATATAATGATAGACAGACCGACGATAGCAAAAATTATGGATGCCACCAAGATAGAAGAGGTGGTATCTGAATTTGTTACGCTCAAGAAGCGAGGCATCAATTATGTCGGCTTGTGTCCTTTTCATAACGATTCCAATCCATCTTTCTCTGTATCTCCAACAAGAGGTATCTGTCATTGCTTTACCTGTGGAAAGGGAGGTAATGCAATCAACTTTCTGATGGAACTGGAACAGATGACCTATCCCGATGCTCTTCGCTGGCTCGCCAAGAAATATAAAATAGAGATTCAGGAACGGGAACTGACCAATGAAGAAAAACAGCGCGAGAGCGAAAGAGAATCCATGTTTATCGTCAACGATTGGGCGGCGAAATATTTTCAGGATATTCTCCAGCATGATGTGGATGGTATCGCTATCGGTATGGCTTATTTCCGAGGAAGAGGTTTCAGGGATGATATCATCAGAAAATTTCAGTTGGGTTTTGCGCTCCCTAAGCGTACTGCTCTTGCTGAAGCGGCTAAGGCGGCTGGCTATAATCCGAAATATCTGGTTGATACGGGACTCTGCTTCAAGGTGGATAAGGACGAAGCCGGCAATAAGTCGGGTGAGGATAAGATTCTTGACCGTTTCTCGGGCAGAGCCATCTTCCCCTGGTTCAGCGTGAGCGGCAAGGTGGTAGCTTTTGGCGGACGAGTTCTCGACAGCAGAACCAAGGGCATCAGCCAGAAATATGTCAACTCGCCTGATAGTGTTATTTATCATAAGGAGCGCGAACTCTATGGACTCTATCAGGCCAAGAAGGCGATAGCCAAGGAGGATTGTGTCTTCATGGTGGAAGGATATACCGATGTTATCTCGATGCATCAGTGTGGCATCGAAAATGTGGTGGCTAACTCGGGTACAGCGCTGAGCGTGCATCAGATTAGATTGCTGCACCGCTTTACCAGTAATATCGTTCTTCTCTATGACGGCGATAATGCGGGTATTCATGCTGCGCTGCGAGGTACCGATATGTTGCTCGAAGAAGAGATGAACGTAAAGGTGCTCTTCCTCCCTGACGGCAATGACCCAGATAGTTTCGCCCGCAGTCATTCGGCAGAGGAATTCAGAAGATATATTCAGGAGAATCAGACCGACTTCATACAGTTTAAGACCGATATTCTGCTGCGCGGTGTGACAGACCCTGTAAAGCGAAGCCAGGCTATCAATTCGATTGTAGAGAGCATCTCGAAAATCAAGAATCAGATAACGCGCGCTTCTTATATCACCGACTGTTCGCACCGTTTGGGCGTGAACGAGGCAATTATCGTGAATGCCTTGAATAATTTTGTGCGCAACGGTATGAGTGAGCAGGTAAAGGCAGAGCGACGTGCTGCGGGATTGAAAGATTCGCCTGTAGCGGCAGCGCAGCAGGCGCAATCGGTGATGAGAGCGGTTACCCCACTGGATAAACTTCTGGAAGTAGAAGGACTTCTGGTACAGTTGATTATTCATCATGGCGACCAGCTCATCACGGTACAGGATGTAGACGGAAATGATGTGGAGGTAGCTGTGGCCCAGTATATCAGTCTTGATTTGGGTGGAGATGGCTTTAAGTTTCATAATGATTTATATAATCAGATTATGCAGGAGGCTGTGGAGCATCTCGAAAAAGAAGATGATTTTGTCGCCGAAACTTATTTTGCCAATCATCCGAATCCGGAAATCAGCAGGTTGGCAGGTTTGCCTACAGGTGACCAGGAGGTATCTACGGCTAGTCTGCAGATGAAGATGAACGCCGATAAGCTCCGTCAGTTTGTCTTTAAAGACATCTTGAGCTTCCGCACTCATTATATTGCTCAGCGTATTATTGAGGTACAGCAGGAGTTTGCCAGGAATCCGACCAATCGTGAACTGCTGCAGGAGTTTATGAAACTCAAGCAGATGAACACGCTTCTGGCGAGTCAGGCAAACAATATCTTCAATTAACCGGAACTCCTGTCCTGTGGGGAGGAACTCTGTAATGAAGAATTAGAGATTTAAAAGGAGAAATGCTATATGATTTATTTTCACTGGATATATCTGTTGCTTTATGTCGTGATAACCGTTCCGGCTATCATCACCGTCTTGATGGACAATCGTCAGCCCGCCAAGACGATGGCATGGATATTGGTCTTCTTCTTCATCCCCTTTGTGGGTATCATCTTCTATTTCTTCTTCGGACAGAATACCCGCAAGGAACGGCTTATCAGCGACCGCAGCATGGACCAGCTCACCAAGCGCTCCATGCTCGAGTTCGTAGAGCAGGAGAATCTTCACCTGCCAGACAGCAATAAACCGCTGATGAATCTCTTTGCCAACCAGAGTTGGGCGCTGCCTTTTAAAGATAATCAGGTGGATATTTATACTGATGGCTATGATTTCTTCCTTACCTTATTATATAATATAGGACAGGCAAAGCATCATATTCATCTCGATACCTATATCTTCGAAGCCGATGCCTTGGGATATCTGATAGCTGATGCCTTGATTGATAAGGCGGAGCAGGGAGTAGAGGTGCGACTGATTTATGATGATGTAGGCTGCTGGAAGGTGAAGGATGAATTCTTTGAACGTATGCGTGATGCAGGCATTGATGTACATTCGTTCATGCCAGTCCGCTTTCCGGCTTTTACGAGTAAGGTAAACTATCGTAACCACCGCAAACTCTGTGTCATAGATGGTAAGGTCGGCTTTATCGGCGGCATGAATATAGCTCTGCGCTATGTGAAGGGTGATAAGAAACAGGCTTGGCGCGATACACATCTCCGTATTGAGGGCGGTGGCGTTTACGCCATTCAGAGAGCCTTTCTGGTAGACTGGTATTTCGTAGACCGTACGTTGGTTACCAGTCGCCAGTATTATCCGCCGGTCAGTGCGCATATCCACAACAATTGTCTCGTACAGATAGTTACGAGCAGTCCTATCAGTCCTTGGCCTGATATCATGCAGGGCTATGTCCGCATCCTGCTTCAGGCCCGGAAGTATGTGTATATGGAAACGCCTTATTTCTTGCCAACCGAACCTGTATTGTTTGCCATGAGAACAGCAGCTTTGGCGGGTGTGGATATCCGTCTGATGTTGCCCCGTCATGCTGATGCCAAACTGGTAGAGTGGGCATCGCGTTCGTATGTGATAGAGGCGATAGAGGCTGGCGTAAAGGTTTATCTCTATACGGCAGGCTTTAATCATAGTAAATTGCTGGTGAGTGATGATAATCTCTGTACGATAGGCAGTACGAATATTGACTTCCGAAGTTTTGAGAATAATTTCGAAGCGAATGCGTTCTTCTTTGATGAGGGGATGGCGCAGCGCGTGAAGGCTGTCTATCTGCGGGATGAGGCGAAGAGTATCCTGGTAGATGATGTATCTTATTTCGTAAAACGTCCGTTCCGGCAGCGTCTTTTCGAGAGTACGGTAAGATTGCTCTCGCCGCTGCTGTGATTAGGCACGGATTTTTATTTAAGTATGGATTTATTTAAGTATGGATTTATTTAGGCACGGATTACACGGATTACACGGAGTTATGAGCTAAAATTCAATATTCCGAATTTATAATCTCATAAAAAATCCGTGTAATCCGTGTAATCCGTGCCTAAAATTTGCTTTTATCTGAATATCGAGAAGTTTACGCTTCCGTAACTTCTGTGTTCCAGAAATCGTGGATGCTCGGAGAAATCATAGTCTTTGCCATGCTCAAAGACGAAGATGCCTCCTTCGTTGAGATAGTCGCCATTCAGAACGAGGTCAGGAATCTGCGGCAACTCCTTCAGGGCGTATGGAGGATCGGCAAAGATAAAGTCAAACTTCTGCTTGCAGGTCTTCAGAAAACGGAATACATCACCACGAATCAGAATATCTTTGTCTTCGCCCAACTTCTGAAAACATTGGCGTATGAAGTTGGCATGATCGCGGTCGGCCTCTACGCTGATTACCCGGCTGCAGCCTCGTGATACCAGTTCGAGCGAAATGCTGCCCGTACCGGCAAAAAGGTCGAGGGCAGAGGTATCTTCAAAATCAATATATCCCTGCAGAACATTAAAGATGTTCTCCTTTGCAAAATCTGTTGTCGGACGCGCCTTAAACGAACGTGGAATGTCGAAATGGCGGCCCTTATATTGTCCTGTTATGATTCTCATTTGTTTTAATGTTGAATATTAATGTTGAATGTTAAATGTTGAATGTTGAGTGGGGCTAGCGCCTTTTTGTCAACGCACTTTACTTACTTAGGTACAGCGCCATCAAATCGAATGGCAGACCTTTAATCTCTGTGATGGGCGCACGGTTGAATTCGGCGGCAGGATTCAGAATGAAGGTCTTCTTGATATAGAGTTTCGTGTTGTAGAGGAACCAATCCTTATCAGGAACATTGCCTGATACATGCAACTCATCCTGCATCTGGTTGAATCCTAACTGCTTCCATACATAGAGAATGAAATAGAGGGCATCCTTGGCATGCTCGGCATTGAACGAGTTGAAAAATTTGAAACGGTTCTTCTCGAAACCGAAAACGTCCAGCTTCTTGTCGTGGAAATAAACATAGAGCTTGCGGTGAATGCCGGTGAAACTGCGATGATGCAGATAATGCCACATCGGTTGCATGATAGGTGTGAAGCGGACATCCTTGAAGTTGTCTTCTACCACCATCTTCAAATCCTTGTTGATAGGGAATACCGCTACCGCATTCAGTTCCGGCTGCACTCTGTAGAGAATGGCATCGCTGTTATGACTGTTGAAGGCATGCTGATAGAGCACATCGATATCCTCTTCATGAAATTCTTCGATAGGAACCAGCAGGATAGGCGAATCGATATATACGCGCACCTTCTGGTATCCCCGCTGCAGGAGAGTACTCTCCTTGAAAGCCTGACGCAAGTTGGCTGCCATCGAAACACCACTCTTTACTGTGTAAGGTTCATAGATGAGCTGATGCTCAGCTTCACGGTCAACTACCGAAAAACTGAGGGTGTTTCTGCTCACGCGGATGGTGAGTCGTGCTTGCTGAATGTTGTTACCTTTTATTTGCATATCTGTTACCAATTACCTGCGTTGTTATTATCTGTCGTTAAATCGCCTATCTTGAGTCCGGGATAGTTGCCGGCATAGTTGGCCTCCTCTATCTTCTGCTGGATGGAACCTTCATCGAGTCCGTCGAGGAAGGTTTCATAACCGGCTCCACATTCCATCACCGGAATCTGCTTACCGCTTTTTCCTACGATAACCGTGGCAGCAAGTGTAAACTTCTTACCGTCGGCATAGGGAATGTATTGGGCATCTTCCTGTAAGTACTTGCCTTTTACCAATGTCGGGAAATCGCCTGTATATACGCCATGTTTCGCCTTGTATTTCTCTTCAGCCTGACGAATCTGCATCAGTTTCTCCTTCACCTCTGCTTCTCTGCTAGCCATGGCTTTCTGGAAGCGGATGGGCTGGCTTATACTCAGAATACAGAGTAGCATCATGATGATGACGCATGCTCCCAAAATATAATTATTCTTTATTCTTTTTCTCATTTCAAAAAGTATTATTACTTTTGCACAGCAAATAGGTGCAGTAAATTTTCTGCAAAGATACTAAAAGTTTTCGAAATATGAACATTGAAGAGTTAAAATATCAGATATTACAGCAATTTGGCTTTCCGCCAACCCCAGAACAGGCTCAAGCGCTCGATGTTTTCGTGCAGTTTATGACGGATAGTAATCCTCATGCTGTGATGATTCTCCGGGGTAGTGCGGGTACCGGTAAGACATCGCTTTCGGGTGCTGTCGTCCGTACGCTCCGTGCCGTTCGCCAGAAGGTGATGCTCCTTGCTCCTACGGGTAGGGCGGCTAAGGTCTTCTCTCTGAACAGCGGGATGCCTGCCTATACCATTCATCGCCGCATCTATCGCGAAAAGGCGTTTGCCGGAGTGGATGGACAGTTCAATCTCAATGATAATCTCTATACTGATACGCTTTTTATGGTAGATGAGGCTTCGATGATTGCCAATCTGGGATTGGGCGGAACCACCTTTGGCAGCGGTTGTCTGCTAGATGATCTGATTCATTTTGTGTATCAGGGACGTAACGACCGACTTTTGCTGATTGGCGATAAGGCACAGTTGCCTCCTGTTGGTGAGGAAGAATCACCAGCTCTTTCTGCTGCGATGCTCCAGGGGTATGGACTGTCGGTTTATGAGTGCGATTTGAACGAAGTAGTCCGTCAGAGTCAGCAGTCGGGTATTCTCTTTAATGCTACCCGCATCCGTCAGATGATTACCCACGATGACATTACCCAACTGCCTAAAATCCGTTTCTCCGGTTTCTCGGATATCAGGGAAATGCCGGGTGCAGAACTCATTGAGGCGCTTGGCGACAGTTATCATCATGTAGGACTGGACGATACCATTGTTGTGACTCGTAGCAACAAGCGCGCCAACATCTTCAACCAGGGCATCCGCAACATGGTGCTTGATAGGGAAGAGGAACTGGAGAGTGGCGACATGCTGATGATTGTGAAGAACAATTATTATTGGATGGAGGAAGAAAGAAAGAAGATAAAGGAAAGGCAATTAAGTGAAGAACGAAAAGTGAAGAGTGAAAAATTTAATACTTTAGCTAATCATACAGTTCAAAGTAACGAAGTTCCAAGTCATGAGATTCCTGCTTTTCTTGCGAATGGTGATAGGGCGAAGGTGATGAAGGTGAGCCGTCGCATCGACCTCTACGGCTTTCATTTTGCCACCCTTCTGTTGAAATTTCCCGATTATGATAATTATGAACTGGAGGCTACGGTATTGCTGGATACCTTGACGAGTGAGGCTCCTGCTTTGACCCATGATCAGCAAGAGCAGCTTTTCCATAAGATAGAGGAGGATTATCAGGACATACCCCTGAAGGCAGACCGTATGAAGGCAATCCGGCAAGACCCGTATTTCAATGCTCTGCAAGTGAAGTTTGCCTATGCCGTTACCTGTCATAAAGCGCAGGGCGGACAGTGGTCGCATGTCTATGTAGACCAGGGCTATATGACGGATGAAATGCTTACTCCCGATTATATCCACTGGCTCTATACTGCATTTACACGAGCCACAGAAAAGCTATATCTGGTGAATTGGCCAAAGACGCAAATAGAAGGAGAGTAATTTACTCTTCTTCTTTTGTTCAGGATTTATATGAAAAGAAAAAAGTCCGGCTCTCTTTCGAAAGTCGGACTCTTAAATTTTTGAGTTATTTTTTGGGAAAAGTGGGTAGTGATGGATTCGAACCACCGAAGGCATAGCCAGCAGATTTACAGTCTGCCCCATTTGGCCACTCTGGTAACTACCCAAAAGCTTTATATCTCAAAAGCGAGTGCAAAGGTAATGCTTTTATTTGATATTACCAAATTTTTTCGGTATTTTTTTCTCTTTTCCTTCAAAAAATGTTCTTTTTCCCCTATAAAATAGGTTTTTCCCCTCTCTTCCCTTTCTACTTTTTTACCTTTTTACCCTTACCACATGTCTTCTGCGGTGTTTTCTCGACAGCCTTCTGTGCTTGTAATGTTCATACTTCTTGATGGCAACGAATACCGTGAGGGCAAGGACTACGGCTAGCAGGAAGATAACGATGCCGCCGCCCAGATTGTCGCCCTTCACCTTTGACCACATATCCAATACCTCGGGAGTATGATCGCCGGCATCATGAATCATGGCGCATCGGGCTACTATGCTGCTGTCTGGATACATGATAGGGTTGAGATGGGCATTCCTGCCTTCCTCGCCAAAGAAGTAGGCCAGATTTACAGGTTGGGGATAAGCCTCAGTATCGCTCATAGCTTCTAATACCTTCTTGCCTGCCACGCTGCTCACATATCCTGTAGTCTCCATATTAGCGAGTGCCACGTCTTCCTGACAGAGATAGTTGATGAAATAGGCGGCAGCCTTCGGATTGCGCGAATATTTAGGGATTACCCAACCGTCGAACCATACATTGCTTCCTTCTTTTGGTACTTCATATCCCAGTTCTATACCCACTTTTCCGGCTTCTTCAATAGCCCAGACGGCATCACCGCTCCAGGTCATGTTGAGATAGGCTTTGCCTTTGGTCATGGTCTCCTTGCCGAAGTCGGCTTCCCATCCTTCTATGTTTGGCTTCAGAGCTTTCAGCTCTTTCTCTACTGTGGCTACTGCAGCGGGTGAATAGTCGTTCATCAGCTGTGGTATGGTCACCTTGCCTGCTTCCAGGTCTTTGCGATGTGCCCAGATGAGTGCGGTGCCATAGGAGTCGCGGTAGGAATCCTTCATCAGGAGTTTGCCCTGATATTTTCTGTTCCATAAAGTTCCCCAGGTCTGTGCATCATTTATAGGTACGTGCACCTTATTATATAGGATGCCACAGGTTCCCCACATGTAAGGCACGGCATAATGGTGGGCGATGCGGCCATTGTTGGAGGTGGCATCTATCTGCTCAACAATGTATGGTGATACGTTGCTGATATAGTTGGGCGTCTTGCCGAAGGCGGTGTCGATAGGTAGGAGAAGGTCTTTGCGGAGCATGCGCTCGATGATATATTCTGACGGGCATACCACATCGTAGTCTTCATGACCTCGCTCTATCTTGGTAAGCATCACCTCATTGATGTCGAAGGTCTGGTAGATGACCCGGATCTTCTTGCCGGTCTGCTGTTCATACCATTTCGGGAAGTTGGCAAGAACGTCTTCATCTATATAATCAGCCCAGTTGTAAACCTTCAGAATCTCCTCGCGGTTCTCTTTGTTGTAACAGGAAGAGAGCGGCAGAATCATCAGCAGGCTAAGAAAGAGAAAGACGATGGTCTTAACTCCTTTTACTCCACTGACTCCTAATAATATCTTGTTCTTCATTCTCATTTCTTCTTATTTTTTTCAGAACGTTTGTTGATGATAATCAGCATCACCAGTACCAGTACGAAGATGATGGTACTCAACGGCCGAAGTTCTGGGGTCAGTCCTCCCTTTCTGGCATCGGCATAGATGAATGTGGAGAGGGTTTCCAGACCTTCGTTACCTATCGTGAAGATGGTGACGGCGAAGTCATCGATACTCATCGTGATGGCAAGCATGAAACCGGAAATCATACCCGGCAATATCTCTGGGATAATGACCTTGCGAAGTGCCTGCATCGGAGAGGCACCCAGATCGAGTGCCGCCTCATAGAGGTTCGGATTCATCTGCTTCAGTCTTGGCATCACACTCAGAATAACGTATGGCAGACAGAAGGTGATATGCGAGAGTACCACGGTAGTATACCCCTGCGGAATGCCCAGCGTGATGAAGAGCAGGAAGAGCGAGATACCGATGATGATGTCGCCGTTGAGTATCGGAATGTTGTTGACAAACTGTATGGCGTTACGTGCATAGCGATTGCGCAGGTTGTAGATGCCGATGGCTGTCAGGGTTCCGAAGAGCGTGGATACGGTTGCGGTAATCAGGGCGATGGTTACGGTATTGACCAGTGCAGCTGTGAGCGAATGGTGCGTGCCTTCTTCAAAGAGATTCTTGTAGAGCTGCAGCGAGAAACCCGTCCAGTTGCCCATCACCTTCGCTTCGGTAAACGAGAAGATGATGATGATGAAGATAGGGGAGTAGAGTAGCAGCAGGAGCAACCAGAGATAGCCCTGGCAGAATACTTTCTTCATAATATCCTTACTGAATAATGACTGTATCATCTGATACCTCCTTCCTGTTTATTGCCATCACCTGCGATGAGGGTAGAGGCGCCGATGAGGAAGAGCATGATGAGCGAGAGGGCTGCACCGTAGTTCCACATCGAATTGTTGATGTTCTCCTGGATGGTGGTACCGAAGAGCTTGATGTTGTTCATCGTCAGCAGTTCGGAGATAGCGAAGGTAGAGATGGTTGGCATGAATACCATCAGAATGCCACTCGCTACGCCCGGCATGGAGAGGGGCAGGATGACCTTGAAAAACTGCTGCCAAGGCGATGCTCCCAGGTCTTCGGCTGCTTCGATATAGCTGCGGTCCATCTTCTGCAGGGTGTTGTAGATAGGGTAAATCATGAATGGGATGAAGTTGTAGACCATACCGAACAGGAGGGCGCCCTCACCCAGCGGAAAGTCGGCAAAATCGAAGAGGGCCACGGTGGCAAGTGTGCGCACCAGGATGTTTACCCACATCGGCAGAATGAAGAGCATGACGATGGTGTTGGCATACTTCATCCTGGTTTGTGTCAGAATATAGGCGGCCGGATAGCCCAGCAGAATGCAGAGCAGGGTGTTGAGAAAGGCGATGCCTATCGAATACACAAAGGTGTTGATGGCTTCGGGGTGTGCCAGGAACTTCTGGAAGTTGTAGAGCGTCAGGGCTCCGTTCTCATCGGTAAATGCGAACACTACGATGAGAAGCAATGGCAGTACCACAAATATCGCTGCAAAGATGGCGTAAGGTATCGACCAGCTTTGTCGCGAAGAGATAAACTTGATAATGTTCAATTTATAATTGATAATTAGGAATTAATAATTTTTATTCAAACGAAATATTCTCCTGAGGAATGGTGATAGCCACATGATCGCCTAAATCCCATACATCCTGTGTATCTACATAGAGCTTCTCGCCCCAGTCGGTATCGATGGTGAGATGATAGTGGTCTCCCTTGTAGAGAATGAAGCTGATGTCGCCTGTAAAGGTTCCTTCGCTCTCGTTGTCGAAGAGTTCTATCTTGTTGAAAGGTACGTTCACCCGGATGGTTTCGTTTCCGTTTTCATCGGTCTGAATCTTGTCCTTCATTTCTTCCGGAATCTCCATCTGGTATTCGCAGCCCAGAAATTCTATCGTTCCGTCGCCGTTTACCTTTGCATCGAAGGTATTGGTGATGCGCTCCTTCTTCATGATGTGAATATTGTCGGGTATCACGCTCATTCCTATCGTCTGACCTACTTCGAAATGCTTGTAGTTCTGGATGAGAAATTCATAGCCCTTCTCGGTTTCTGCCAGCATCTCGTAGTGTACTCCCTTGAAGATAGAAGAGGTTATCTTGCCCACAAACTGGGCATGGGCGGTATCGGTGGAAACTTCGATATCCTCAGGACGTATCACGACATCCACTTCCTGGTTGCAGCCGAAGCCCTTGTCTACACAAGGCAGTTCGGTACCTGCCACTTTCACCAGACAGTCGTGGACCATCGTTCCGCAGAGAATATTGCTCTCGCCGATAAAGTCGGCAACAAAAGCATTGGCTGGTTCGTTGTAGATATCGGTTGGTGTACCTATCTGCTGTATCTCTCCCTCGCTCATCACCACGATGGTATTGCTCAGGGTGAGGGCTTCTTCCTGGTCGTGGGTAACGTATACGAAGGTAATGCCCAGGCGTTCGTGCATCTGCTTCAATTCCAGCTGCATGTCTTTACGCATCTTGAGGTCGAGTGCTGCAAGCGGTTCATCCAGGAGAAGAACTTCCGGTTCGTTGACAATGGCACGGGCGATGGCAATACGCTGCTGCTGACCGCCCGAAAGCGAGTTGACATCACGATATTCATAATCACTCATGTTTACCATCTTCAGGGCACGTTTTACCTTCGGCAAAATCTCTTCCTTCGGTGTGTTCTTGAGTTTCAGACCGAAGGCGATATTGTCGTAAACGTTGAGATGAGGGAACAGAGCGTATTTCTGGAATACCGTGTTTACATTTCGCTTGTAAGGAGGAAGGTTAGTAATATCGTTGCCGGCGATGGTGATGATGCCTTCGCTGGCGGTTTCAAAACCTGCCAAAAGTCTCAATAATGTCGTTTTTCCGCATCCCGAAGGACCCAGAATGGTCATAAATTCGCCCTTTCTCACATAGAGATTGATGTTGTTGAGGGCTGTTTTCTCGCCAAATCTTTTCGACACATTCTTAATATCTATGATATGCTGTGCTGTCTTGTTCATTTTTGTTGTAAATTTGCGTGCAAAGTTACGCATTTTTCGATAAATATTGAAAGAAACAAAGAAAAAGTTGTATCTTTGCAAACGTTTTGTAGTATCTGATATACAGAACTGAATAATTATTGAATAAATATACATACATGATTGTTACAATAGAATGGATGGAGGAGTGGTTCAGGCGTTTCGACCAGGAATATTTCGGGGGAAAGCTGCCTGTTCCTGAACTCGGACTTACTCATGCCAAGACTCGCTTGGGGCAACTTGCCTATAAGCGGGCCTCCAGATGGGGACGCACCAAACTCTACGATTTCAAACTCTCCATGTCTACTTATTATGATATGACCGACAAGCAGGCAAAGAGTGTCTTGCTCCACGAGATGATACATTACATCATCGGTTATACGGGACTGAAAGATACCTCGGCTCACGGGGTTGTGTTCAAGGGGCTGATGGATAAGCTCAACAGCCAGTATGGCTGGGATATCAGAGTATCGACATCCACCAAGGGTTGGAAGGTAAGCGAAACCGTAAGAAGCAGGAAAGAGAAGAAGGGACCGCAAATCTATCTGATGCTTGCCATCGAAATGAATGATGGAAGACATTATCTCTCGAGAGTGAATCCGAGTTTTGCCCGTCGCATCGAAAATCAGCTGAAGACGGTCAGGGAAGTGGTTTCTCATCAGTGGTATACTACGATGGAGAACTATTTCGAAGACTATCCGCAGGTGCGCAGCTTGAGAGGAAGGCGCATCTCGAAGGCCGATTTCGGAAAATTGCTCAATGTGCTAACTCCCTTTCAGCTGTAATGCCAGATGAATGTATAAGAAAAAGAATAACCAAAACTCATTAAAGATATAAAATGAAAGAAACCTGGAAAATGATAGCCCTGCTGGCAATAGCCATTGGAGGACTGCTGGCTTATGCCTTTCTTCCAGAGCAAGTGGCTGAAAACATTCCGCTGAAACAGATTGGAATGGATGCGCTCACCGGTAAAAGCGAGGCAGAGCTTGCTGAAGAGGAAAAGGCTGACAGCATGATAAAGGAACCCGTGGATACGGCGGCGCAGCGAGTACTGATCTTCGGCGACTCGATGTCGGAATATCTAGGTCTGCGACTGGCTGATTATGCCAACAAGAACGGTCATAAACTCACCTGTATTACCTGGGTGAGTTCGGGCACCAGAAACTGGACTGCTACCGATACCCTTCAGCATTATATCCAACGTATCAAACCTACCCATGTCTTTGTATGTCTGGGCAGCAATGAACTGTATACGTCTGATATGAAGGGATGTGAAAAACGCATCCGTGCCATCCTGAGCAAGATTGGTAATATTCCGACGATATGGATCGGTCCGCCAAACTGGTGTGAGGATAATGGATATAACAAACTCCTCCGTGAGGTGATGGGACCACGAGGCTATTATCCTAGCTACAAACTTACCTTCGAACGCCAGAAAGACGGCCGGCATCCGACTATGGCTTCATCTGCCATGTGGATGGATAAGATTGTAGAGTGGATGAATAGCGGTCATTGTGTGCATCCGTTCCGATTGGAAATGCCGGATAAGCGTGACCGCAGATACAGACAGATTACCATCTTGCCTCCTGGAACCAAACATAGGGCAGACAACACGGCTATGAAGAAGGATTCTCTTTCTATGCCTGTTGAGGGAACTGTGCCTGAAGCCACAGAAAGTCCTGCTGCAACCAAGGAACCTGCAACTGCAGGAAAAACGGCTCCGGCTGCTGCTGACAAGACGGTTCCAGCGGTAAAGCATGTAAACCATAAAGACTCCATATAAGAAAGAGTTCAATAAATAATATCTTCAGAACAGACAAATGAATTATTCAACATTCGAAATAAGTGCCTTGTGGCATTGGATAGAGCGGCTGTTTGTTTATCAGGCAGATTCTCCGCTGATGATGGGCAGCATTCCGTTTGCGCTGCTCTTCATCTTCTTCCTTGCCATTTATACCCTGCTCAAGAGCTATTCGCGCACAGCCATGATGATGTATGTCATCTGCTTCAGCCTTTTCTTTGCCTATAAGGTGAACGGAATGGTGATGTGGATGCTGCCGCTTACGGCTTGCATCAATTATGCCGTAACCCAGGAAATGAGACTGCATGAGGGGAAGGCGCGCAAGGCGCTGCTCACCTTCGTAGTGCTTGTAGACTTGGCTCTGCTGTGCTATTTCAAATATACGAATTTCATCATTGGCGATGTAGTCAACGAGATGTTCAGTACCAACTTCTCGCTGCAGTCTATCGCTCTGCCTGTAGGTATCTCGTTCTATACCTTCCAGGCTATCAGCTATGCGGTAGATACCTATAAGCGTAAGTTTGACATGGAGGTAACACTCCTGGAGTATTGCTTCTATCTCACCTTCTTTCCGCTGCTGATGGCGGGGCCTATCACCCGTGCCGCCAATCTGATACCCAGACTGAAACGAAACGAACAGGCTTCCAGCAGAATGCTTTGGACAGGACTCTTCCTCATCATGTTGGGACTGGTCAAGAAGAATATGCTGAGCGATTATATCGCACAGTTCAACAACTGGGTGTTTGATGCGCCGCAAACCTTCTCGGGTTTCGAGAATCTGGCAGCGCTCTTTGGCTACCCTGTCCAGATTTTCCTCGATTTCTCGGGATACAGCGATATGAGTATCGGTGTGGCAGCCATCCTGGGTTTCTATCTGCCCGACAACTTCTATTTCCCTTACCGCTCACTCTCGGTTACCGAGTTCTGGCGTCGCTGGCACATCTCGCTTTCCTTCTGGTTCCGCGATTATGTGTATATTCCGCTGGGTGGAAACCGGAAGGGAAAGGTGCGCATGTATTTCAACAACTTCCTCACCATGCTGGTGGCAGGTTTGTGGCATGGCTCTTCCTGGATGTTCGTTATCTGGGGTGCTCTTCATGGTTTCGGACTTGTGGTGCATAAGTTCTTCAGCCGTCAGTTGGGCATAAGCATTCCCCGTACGCTGGCAGGCAATTCCCTCAGCTGGCTCATCACCTATTTATATATATGCTTTGCGTGGTCGTTCTTCCGTGCTAAGGATTTGGGTGTGTTGGGGAAGATGTATGATAAGGTGGCAAATGATTTCAGTATCGATTATCTGGTGCCTTTCTTCCATGCCCGTCCTGCCTGGACGCTTTGCATTATCGGTGTCATGCTGAGCTATCTCTTTACCGAGCGCCAGTATCACCGTCTTCAGGCGCGGTTCATCCTTCTGCCTTGGGTGGCTAAACTGCTGCTCTTCATCATCTGTCTGCAGATGGTGGTGGAGGTTTCTCAGGAGAGTGTACAACCGTTCATTTATTATCAGTTCTAGTTTCGATGGTTAATATTAATATATATATTTGAAGTAACAGATATAAACAGAAAAATTGTATGAAGAAATTATTATTCTTTTTGCTCCTGATGACGGCTGTTGTCGGTAGAGCACAGACATCGCTTGACTTGCTGCCTGTAGGCACCGAGGCTCCCGACTTCACGATTACTGACAGTAAGACGGGTAAGAAAATCTTCCAGCTTTCAGATAAGAAGACTCAGAAGGATAAAGACGGAAAGACGGTTCCGGGTGTCTGGACCGTGCTCGATTTCTGGGCTTCCTGGTGTCCAGACTGCAGAAGAGACATGCCGATGGTGAAGGCTATCTATGACAAATACAATACCAAGATCCAGGTAGTGGGTGTTTCTTTTGATACCGATGAGGCTAAGATGAAGAAATATCTGGGCGATAATCAGTATACCTGGTTGCAATACTGTGAGTTTAAGAAATGGAAGGAAACTAAGATTTCCAAGGATTATCACATCTCATGGATTCCAACCTCTTATCTGATCAATCCGGAAGGTAAGGTTGCATTCTCTACCGTGAAAGCGGAGGAGATGATGAAGAAACTGGATTCGCTCGACCAGGCTGGAGCTTTGAAACCTGCTCAGATGCAGACTGCTCTCAAGAAGGTGTATAATGAAAGCATCGATCCGATGGCTCAGATTGATGAGGCTTTGGCTAAAGCCAAGAAGAATGGCAAGTTTGTTATCTGTCAGGTAGGTGGTAACTGGTGCCCATGGTGCTTGAAGTTTGCCGATTTTGTGGAGAAAAATGCTGCGGTCAACAAGATGGTGAATGATCATTTTGAATATATTCATGTAAACTACAATCGTAGAAAAACTGCCGGTGATGCGGCTGTGAAGAAGGCTGAGCAGCTGATGAAGCGACTGAGCAATCCTCAGCGTTTCGGATTCCCGGTCTTTGTGGTGCTTGATGAAACCGGAAAGGTTCTCCATATCCAGGATTCCAGCTTCCTGGAAGAAGGTAAGGGATATAACGAAGAAAAGGTGCTCAGATTCCTGAAGAGCTGGACACCTCAGGCTATTAAAGGATAAAGAAAGAGGGTGTGTCATTAACTTATGACACACTCTTTTTCTTATTTGTAGAAATCTTTATTTGACAGCTACCTTTCTGCCGGCTACGATATAGATTCCTGGACGCAGGTTAACCTGGACAGGAATACCGGCTGAAAGGGATAACTTGGTGATAAACTGGCCTCCGATACTGTAAACAGGAATCAACTTGGATTCTGCGGAAACAATCGTGAGTACACCGGCTGCAGAACTGATGCGGACGTTGTTCTGGGCGGTTATCTGACTGATGCCTGTACTCTCGCCAACCTTAAACTTCACACCATCCAATAAGATCTCGCCATCACGGTCGGTTACCCAGACATACATTTCATTTGCTGGCTGGTATAATGTAATGGTGCGGGTTGTAGACTCACCTGCCGTTACACACATATATTCCTCTGCTCTGCGAGAGTCTTCATTAAAGGTTGGCTTCGTGCTGGTTTCGCTGGTGTAAAAGTTTATCAGACCGAGATATTCGCGCTGGCTGTCGTTCCTGATGGTAATATCAAACGAATTGTCCGTATCAAACTGGATTGCCTCGTTGCTCTTTAAGTCTGCCGAAAGCTTATTGCCATTCAGCGTAAGCGATGTGGAAGTAGCTTCCAGTTCGAACGGAACAACATTCTCTACATAGGCACATACATCCCAGTTATTACCATTATCAGTACTGTAGATTTCGTAAAGAACAGTGGTTCCTACAGGGAAGGCATAGTTGAGGTTGAAATCAGGATAGTTGATTGCATATTCCCCATCTGGCTCCATCGCTTCCATAGCTACTTTCTTCCTCTGCGTGATTGGCGTATATGAACCGTCTTCATTTCTGATGCCAAGAGCTACTAAGCCTTCGAACTTATTGTGGGTAGGATTAGAAAATACAGGTGTAACCGTTAGCGAGAATTGATCTGATGCATTCTTGCGCTCGCCGTTGGTGATGGTACATTTTCTGTAATCTTCATAGGCATCAGCGTAAAGAGAATGCTCTTTTACCAGCGGCTCATCCTTGCTTCCGTTGTCCGGCGCAATACCGATGATGACAGAGCAGTCGCGGTTATAGCCGTCAGCCGATGTGCCGGCACCTGTTCCACTGACGTCAGGGTCGAGGAGGGTGATGTCGAAATATCCATCGCTGTCGCCTGACCAGCCCCAGTTGATGTGATAGAGACCTTCTCCGTCAGAACCATCGCAGACAAACAGGTGGGCCCTTTCATAAGAGCGAACACCGCCATAAAGGATAGGGCGCTTGTCCTCCAACTCCCGGTCGAGAATCTTCTTCCATTCTGCCAGCGTATAGACTGAGCGGTAAACCTCCTGCAAGAGGTCAGCATCATAACCGAAATAGGTTGACATATCTTCTGGACGTACCAATGCACCCGAAGAATCTCCGTAATCCATCTGTACTGCAGCTCCACAATGGAACATCAGTTTGGCTACTGCATTGGCTTGAGTGGTATTATATTCCCCTTCGGTGTAGGTAGGGAGCATGTTGTCCCAGTCATATTTCTCACCCTCGCTGATGGCATTAACCTTGAGCTTATTGGTTTCGGTGGTATAAGCGGGAATGTCAGCCTTCAGTTCTTTAGGATACTTATAATACATCATCACCTGTGCCATGGCTGTAGCTACGCATCCTGTAGCACTCAGCTTAGAACCTTTATATTCAGGACACATCTTATTATAAGGTGTCTCCTGGTTCCAGGCAATATCTCCCAAGAGCGGCTTTATTTTTGGTTGCTGATAACGGCCATCAGCCTTCAGTGCTCTCTGCTCAGCCAAAATCTTTCTGGCTTTGGCATCACCCTGGGTGAAGGCTGCAACAAACTTCTGATAAGCTTTCAGAAACGCTGCACATCCTTCTGTCTTCATCAGATGCTCAGAGTTGCCATGAGCCGAATAACCTACAATCTCCGGCAGTTCATCATCACCCGAAACGATGGTGAATCCCTTGTCGGCTCCGTTGTCAAAAACATAATAGCTGGTAGCTGTCTCTGAAGAACTGCTACCATTCAGCAGATATTGCTTTCTAGCCTTGCTTACCTGCTGCTGGTCCATTATGATGCCTTGCAGGGCAGCCTGGCGCTCGGCAATAGCTTGTGCCTGTTGGAAACTGCGAGGCCCTGCCCATGCCAGAACCTGAAAGAGCGTAAGGCCTACTGCCAGTAGTGCCGTACGCTTTATCTTCAACTTTACTGAATGAAAGCTGGTCTGTTTCATATCGTAATTTTTTTGCATTATAAACCTCTTGCTTTCAGGAATCCGGAAGCATCTGGCTTCTCCATACCTGTAAAGTCGGTAAACATTTCCATCTGGTCCTTGGTGTTGCCACGGCTCAGAATCTTATCGCGGAATGCCTGACCAACGGCTGGATTTAAGGCACCATGCTTTGCAAAGTAGTCGGCGATGTTCACAGCCAGCACCTCTGTCCAGAGATAGCTGTAATAGCCTGCAGCATAACCGCCGCCCCATACGTGGTTGAAGTATGATGTGCTGTAGCGAGGAGGAATCTGGGTGTTGAGCAAACCGATGTTGTGGAGCTCTTCCTTCTCGAAGGCGCCTGCCATATAAGGTGAAGGCACCTCTTCTTCGCTAATCTTGTGCCAGGCAAGGTCAAGACAGGTTGCAGCCAGATTCTCGCCCAGTGAATAAGCGGTCTGGAAGCTGATGCTCTTCAGCATGCGCTCTTTCAGATCGGCTGGCATCGCAGCACCGGTCTCGGTATGACGGGCGTAATGGTCGAATATCTCCGGAATAGAAGCAAACGATTCGTTAAACTGGGATGGCATCTCTACGAAATCGCGGGCAACGGCTGTTCCTGAAAGGGTATTGTACTTGCAGTCGGAAAGGATTCCGTGAAGCGCATGACCGAACTCATGGAACAGGGTAGTAACCTCATCCCATGTGACGAGAGATGGCTGACCCTCCGGTGCCTTGGCGTTGTTGCATACATTATATATGATAGGCAACTGGCCGCGCTGCTTGCTCTGTTTGGCAAAGGCGCTCATCCATGCACCGCCACGCTTGGTAGGACGGCGGAAGTAATCGCTGTAGAAGAGGGCGATTGGCTTGCCGTTTTTGTCGCTCACCTCGAATACCTTCATGTCTGGGTGATAGGTTGGAATATCCTTGCGCAGCTTGAAGTTCAGTCCGTATACACGATGGGCGGCATAGAACACACCGTTCACCTGTACGCTGTCGATGTTGAAGTATGGCTTGATCTCATCATCGGTAATGTTGAGCATCTCCTTCTTCATCTTCGCAGAATAATAGAATCGGTCGTATGGCTGCAGCTTGAAGTCCTTGCCTTCAGTCTTCTGTGCATACGCTTCTATCGCCTTGGTTTCAGCATCAGCCTTAGGAGCATATTCCTTGATGAGCTGCTTCAGGAAATCATCCACATTCTTGCTGTTCTTAGCCATCGTCTTTTCGAGCGAATAGTCGGCATAGTTGTCATATCCCATCAGCTTGCCCTTCTCGGCACGCAACTTGGCAATCTCGGTTACGATAGGGAAGGTGTTGAAATCAGGATTGGTTCCGTCGGCACGGTGGATGCTTGCCATATACACCTTCTTGCGCAGTTCGCGGTTCTGGAGATTGGTGAGGATAGGCTGCTGGGTGGTGTTGATGATGACGATGCAGTAAGGCGCCTTGCCTCCGCGGCTCTCTGCATCTTTCTTGCATTGTGCAATGTCAGCATCGCTCAATCCGGCGAGTTCTTCCTTGCTGTTCACCCAAACCACGGCGTTGTTGGTAGCGGCAGGAAGAAGATTGCCCCATTCCTGCTGTAATTCTGATATGCGGGAGTTGATCTGTTTCATGCGCTCCATCTTCTCGGCAGAAAGGAGGGCACCTGAACGTACAAAACTCTTATAGATAACCTCAGTAAGGCGCTTGTCTTCGCCCTTGAGTTTCTTATATTCATTATCGTAAACATACTTGATGCGCTCGAAGAGTTTCTTGTTGAACGAAATCTCATTATCGAGTTCGGTCAGCAATGGGGTAGCCTTCTTTTCGGTTTCGGCGATGCCCGGAGTCTTGTGGGCACTGGTGAGACCGAAGAAGATGTTAGTCACCTTTTCGAGCAGCGTACCGCTCTCCTCATAGGCGAGGATGGTGTTCTGGAAGTTAGGCTTCTTCTTGTTGTTTACAATCTTCTGGATGTTGGCACGCTGCTCCCTGATAGCCGCTTCGATGGCTGGCAGGTAGTCGCTTTCCTGAATCTTGCTGAAGTCAGGAGCACCGAATGGAAGACTGCTCTTTATTAAAAGAGGATTCTGACGGTTACCGCCCGCAGTCTGTGCGAACGATGAGGCTGGCATCTGCAGGAGTGCTACGGCCAAGCCCAGGGTAAGGAAAGTCTTGTTAAGTTTCATTATGTTTCTTTGTTTATTTGAAATTCTTCTGCAAAGATAATCATTTATTTCGGATTATCGCATTTTTATTCATATTTCTTATGGAAAACCAGCAGACAGATGGCTCCTGCCAATGCCATCGGCACACCGATAAGGGCAGGGAAGTTGTATCCCAATCCCATCGCAACAGGAATACCACCGAGGAAAGCTCCCATGGCGTTACCCAGATTGAAGGCGCCCTGAATGCAGCAGCCGCCCAGCATTTCGCCACCCTTGGCATGCTTCACGATGAGGAATTGTTCAGGCGAACCGATGCCGAAAAGACAGGCGCAGCAGATGAACATCAGTACTACAGATACCCAGCCGAAAGGGGCGAGGAAGAAGGTGAGCAGAAGTGCCGCTGCTGCCAGAAACTGGAGATAACAGGTAAAGCGGCCCGGTTTGAAGCGGTCGGCAAGCAAGGCACTCACCTGATTGCCTACTACCATTCCGCCGCCTGCAAGAATCATCAGCAGAGAGATGCTGGCTGCGCTGAATCCGCCCTCCATCTGAAGCAGCGGCGAGATATAACTGAACCAGCAGAGGATGCCGCCATTGCCCAGGAAGGTGGCTGCGATGATGAGCCACGGAGCCTTGTTGCGGAGGAAACGGAACTGTGCCTTCATACCGTTGTTGGGCAGTGCTTCTACATCCGGAACCCATCTGTGAATCATGTATAAGGTGATGAGTCCGAGCACGATACAACTGACAAAAGGTACTCGCCAACTGAACATGTGACTTAGGAAGGTTCCCGCCGGCACACCCAGCAGATTGGCCACCGGCATACCTGCGCACATCATCGCCACGGCATTGGTTCCCTTACCCTCTTTGGCAATCTTCACCGCCACGATGGTACCCGTTCCGAAGTAGGCGCCATGAGGCAGACCTTCTATAAAGCGGGCGCAGAGCAAGAGCCAGTAGTTGGGAGCTACTGAGGCGATGACAGCTCCGAAGGTGATGAGCGAAGCCAGGAACATCAGGATATTCTTGGGTCTGTATTTGTGCATGAGAATCAGCGAGAAAGCTCCGGCGCAGACGCCGAGTGCATAGATGGAGATGAGATGTCCTGCTTCCGGGATGGAAACGTTCATGTTGTTGGCGATGTCTGTGATGATGCCCTCGATGATGAATTCAGCGATGCCCAAGGTAAAGGTACCCAGCGCGAGTGCAAATAGTCCTTTTTTCATTTGTTTTGATGAGTCAATATTATCCTTAAAAAATAGTTTCTCTCTTATTATATGTCTTTGTAAGACAATAGTTTCAGAAATTCGTGTGCAAAGTTACTCATATTCCTTTTATCCTGCAAGTTTTCTCGCAGGAATATAGTAAAGATTAACAGAAAGAGTGGGGTGATTTTTTTTCTCTGATTTATTGCCACTATTGCCACTCAGAATATAACTGTTTGATAATTATTGATTTAAGCGTGGCAATAAGGGCTTTTTCTATTGTCACCTATTGCCACCTATTGCCACGCTAGGGCTAAAAACCGGGAATTCTCAGCGAAAAACACAGAATTTTCAAAGAAAAACACGAGATTATTGGAGAAAAAGTACGAGATTATCGGAGGAAAAATATAAAAAAGGAGAGGAAATAAGCAAAAAGAGATGAAAAAGTCTACTTTTTCAGCATAAAACAACTGAGTGTGTCTACCATTTCAGTTCATAAAGATAAAAAGTGTCTACTGAAATAAAGAAGAGTCAGCTGAAATCAGGAAAAGTCAACGCAACGTTTTGCCCAACTTTGCCCAAAGCCTTGGGTACGAATGCCCGAGCTAGTTGGGTATAAGTACCCAGGCTCTCGGTCATCCGTGCCCATCGTTTTGGTCATTCATACCCATCGTATCGGTCGCGCGTACCCATGTTCATGGTCATCCGTGCTCATGTTCGCGGGCACTATTTCAGTATGTGGTTTAACGATTTTAGTTGCCCACTTTTAGTTTTATTTGTAAGACGAGTTGATTCCGTTAAAACTTATTTATAATTCACGTTGACTTTCCTGAAACTTAGTCATATTTTTAGTTGACTACCTTAATAGATGGCCTGTGGTTTCATCTATTCTATATACATGTTCTCCATTCTCAAGCCTTTGCTGTTCTATATTGATGTGCCTCCGTCTGTTCTCGATAGTGGATCGGGGCGTTGATAGATATAGGAAGGGGTGCTGGAAGAACCGGAATAAGTTGTTGGAAGATATAGGATAAGTTGTTGGAAGATATAGTATCTGTCGTTGGGGAATATACTATCGTGAACCGCACAACAGCTGTTGTGCGCTTGCATATCAGCTGCTGTGCGAATGTCCATCAGCTGTTGTGCGCTCGTCATCCACCTGTTGTGCGGTAAGTTTATATACAGAAATGCGTCTGCATTTTTTGTTTATGTAGCGAATCTTTTTATTTCGTTTTGCTTCCAAAGAACTTCATATTTCTATAATTTTACAGTTTCTTTTTGATGTTATTTTTCGAAACCGCTGTTTCGGAAATGGCGGTTTCGAATGCAAAGGTAATAAAAATGCCTGAATATCAGTTTGTTTGTTTGCTAATTTAAGTTTTTTTATTTGTTTTGATATTTTGCGTATTTCCGAAACTGCGGTTTCGGATTCTGATTTTTATCTTCTTTTAAAGTTCTACGAAAAATCAATTCTTTTGATCTTTTCTTTATTTCTTATTTTTTTTGCTTTTTCCTTTTCTGTTTCGAAGTTTTGCCGTACTTTTGTACCGGAATAGGAAAGAAAGATAAATAAGATGAATAGACGAAAAATGAAAACTGGGTCAATGGTGATGTTGGAAGCATCATTTCTTGTGGTGGTATTTTCTATGGGAGTACTTGCTCCTGCTATTGCCCAGAACGGACAGAACAGGAAACCTCGAAAGAAGCTGAAAGAACTACTGATGATGGCAGATAGCCTGCGACTCCAGTTGCGACAGTCTGCTGATAGGGGACGTATGCTCCAATGGGGCGACTCTCTTCTCATGGCAGAATTGGGTAAGAGCAAAATGAGTGAGAAGAAAAAACAAAGGTTCATGAAGCATTATGCCAAGATTCAAAGACGATTGAGCCTATACGACCGCCAATTGTTCAGAGGAGATTCACTGCTGGCAGCCAATTATTACAAGATAAAGTATGATACTACCTACATCTCCCGTCCAAATGCCCGATGGACCATTAAACTAAGAGGCAATCTTTCGGGAGCTGATTTGGAAACTACAGCGAAGACGGATGGAACGGAAACGCATACCAAGGTGATGGCAGACTGCCGTGGAACCCTCTCTATGGCAGTGGCTTACCGGGGATTGGGACTTGGCTTGGCTGTGAACCCAGCCAAGCTGGCTGGCAAGAATCAGGACTACGAGTTCAACCTCAATTCCTATAGCAACCGCTATGGCTTCGACGTAGTCTATCTCTCGTCCAAGACATTCCATGGTCATCAGGAAATGGGAGGTAGCGAGATAGATATCCATAAGGGAGAAATCTCGCAGAAGGCATTGAATCTCAATTTCTATTATGCCTTCAACTATCGCAAGTTCTCCTTCCCGGCAGCCTTCAGCCAGAGCTACATTCAGAAGCAAAGTGCCGGAAGTTGGATGGTAGGCGCCAGTTTTGACGGTTCCAAGACGAAGGTGAAGGGAATGACTATCCACCTTAACGAGTTGGCACTCGGTGCAGGCTATGGATATAATCTCGTTCCATCTTCTCATCTGCTGTTCCATCTGTCAGCCTTGCCAACTATCACGGTGTATTCGCATGACTATACCAAGATGAGGGCTGAAGCAGAAGAGGGGAGTAGTGATACAGAAATCCCAACCGTTCGTAACAGCATGAAATATCATTTCCCGTCTGCTATCATTACCGGTAGAGGTGCAGCCGTGTATTCCTGGCGCAACAAGTTTGCCGGTGCCACTGCGGTTTATAATTTCTCAGTAGCAGGAGATGAGGATCACCTGCAGGTGAAGAGAAACAAATGGCGAGTAAGAATGTTTTTCGGATTCCGGTTCTAGGAACATACTTTTCTTCTTCCTATGTCAGTTTTTGACGCATCCGGATTGTACTTTTGCGGCAGAAATTACAATCACTCTATATATAATAAGGTATGAAGGCAGGAAGAAGAGGGGTTAGGAGTCCCTGAAAATAAAATATAAGAGGAATCCATAAGATTTCTTGTTAAAAGTTTGGTGGTTCATCAGATTTTTACTAAATTTGCCATTGTATTAGTGACAGGGCAGGTGAAAGTCCTTGCTTGAAGTCGCTATGATGCAGAGAAACAAGATAATCTTGTGGACACGAGCAAACTATTCAGTTCTGTAGGTTGAAATCTGGTAAATTGAAACGTAGAAAGAATGAGAATTTGTTTGAGCGAGTCTACACCGTCATATGGTGTGGATTCCTCTTTCACATTTTCTTTTCTACGGGTTTTACCAGAGCCTAACTTGCAAGGAAGTGAAGAAAGTAGGGGTTCGCACCATCTTTTTTCGCTTATGAGCCATTATGAACTTGTTTGATTCGCAGATTTTTCCTATCTTTGCCCCTTGAAAGTAAACAACTAGCTGTTTCGGCAGAAAAGCAGGAGCAGTAATACATAATGAACTTAAAAACAGAATGCTTATGAGCAAGGTATTTCAAGTAAAGCCTAAGCGCCTTAAACGCTCTAACGGTACAGTCCTCACTCCCGATATGGTAGTGACAGTAACAACCATGCAGCACACCGCCACCCCTTTTTACAATGGAGCCAAGGAGGTGCAAGAAGCCTACATGCGCATCTATGCTTTCGATTATAAGAAAGCATGCTGCAATCCGAATGATTTTGAATTTAAAAAGTTGGACTAAAAATATAAATAGATGAGAACGCCTAAAATGACAACATGTAAAAAATGCCATCGTATTTATAGTACGATGTCGGAAGTTTCTCTGTGTCCAAGTTGTGGTACTACAAATATTTGTTATACACATGTAATGAATGATGTGGCATCAGGGCTTAAGTTTCTAACAAAAATATTAAAAAAATAGAGGATTATGGCAAATGAAGTAACAGTATGGAACAAAGTTATGTCTTCGGCTTTGGCTATTCCTGGAGTACAAGTAGATAGAGAGACGTTTTTGAGATCAGAACTTCGACAGTATTGCTCTAAAGATGAATTGGAGAAGGCTATCTCAAATCCTGTTGATGTCCTTTCGGAAGATAGAATAGATAGTTTAGCAAACTCCTGTATCAATAATCATTTATTGAAAGTTACATCTTTGTCGGTTGTCGCTGGTATTCCAGGAGGTTTAGCTATGGCAGCAACAATCCCAGCAGACATGGCTCAATATTATTGGCATACATTTGTCTTGGCACAGAAATTAGCTTATCTTTATGGTATTCCTGACTTGCGAGATGAAAATGGTAATCTTACCGAAACATCACAAGATATGTTGACTTTGTTTGTCGGTGTGATGATGGGAGCTGCTGCAGCTAATAATGCAATTAAAAATGTTTCTAAGGCATTTGCTGTCCAAGTTGTTAAGCGCTTGCCCCAAAAGGCTTTAACTAAAACAGTGTATTATCCTATTATTAAGCAAGTAGCCAAATGGATAGGAATAAAGCTGACAAAAGATACTTTTGCTAAAGGCGTAGGTAAAACAATTCCAATTTTGGGTGGCATTATTTCTGGTGGATTAACTGCTGCAACATTCCGTCCATCAGCTAAACGCCTTCAAAAGAAATTGAAGGAGCAAATGTATGATATTCATATTTCGGAAGGTGATACTGATGAATATGTAGAGGCAACTTTTACGGAAGAGGCTGGAGTCATAGAGGATCCTATTGTAATGGATAATCCAGAAAAGTTGATTATTCAATTTATGATAAACCTAGCAAAGGTTGGTGGTAATTGGTCAGAAAAGAAAGAGGCTATTCTTACAGATGTGATTGAAAATTCAACCTTGTCAGATGACGAGCAGTTGGAACTAGCACAAGTTATGGCTTGTGACAAGTTGATGCAAATAGATTTCTCTTCTCTTCAAAATGATGAGGCTAATAGTGCGAAGTTGTTGGAAAAAGGTGTAGTTATCTTAAGGGCTGAGGAAAAAGTAGCTTTAGCGGAAAAACTCTATTTTAAGAAGATAGCAAAGCTATTAGGTTTTACTCCTGAAGATATAGAAGAGGCAATGAAATAAGGTAATTGAATTATTTAATTTACAGGATATGTCAAAACAAGATTTAGCAAATATATATCAAGCTAAGAAAAAGTATTTGCAGCTTTCTAATAGCAAAGATCAAATGTATAATAAAGTCTTTGCTACTTATGAAATGGTAATTACTTCTTCTTCTTTGAAATTTGAATTTGATGTACTTATCGAGTTTGATGAATTTCGTCCAGAATATGGAATATATTATGGATGTAGAATAAAAAATGTCAAAAGTAATTTTACACTTCCGTCGATATGGGACTTGATTGTGACAGATTTAGAGAGTATTTTAGCAAAAGTTAACTTGCCGGCAGATTGGAATGTCAACGATGGTGAGATTTGGGCTTTTAGCGTAAGACTCAATGATGACGAGCCTGCTAATAAAGCAAGAGAAGGTGTATGTACAATCATAGAATATCTTCAACAGAATTTGTCGAAATATAACTTAACTAGAGTACCATAATAATATGCCACAAACATTTGACGAGATTCTGACTTCGATGTTGGAACAATTAGAAAACAATCCTAACCAGGATATTAATGTACTGGTTAAGGATGAGTGTGAGAAAATGGGAGTTTCGGAGGAAGGCAAGGCTTTGCTCTCCGAGACTAACGAGTATATTGATGGCTTTGCAGAGAAAATGGCTGCATTGCAAACGGCTAAGGAGGATGGAAAGTCTCGTAAGCAATGGATGCTTGAGGAGATGGACCGAATATTGGAGGGACGTGACGAGCAGGAGAAGGCTGAAATCGTCTCTGCCATTTCTGATGCTGGTGAGAATGTGAACAATGAAACTTTAACTAACGAGGAGGACTAAACTTATGAAGTACACTGAGTATAATGAAGATGCAGGGCGCAATGAGTTTGGTGCTCATTTGGAGAGTGAAAGCAGAAAATATTCAGCCCTTCAATCCTTGTTGGCTGGTAAACTGTTGGAAAAGGATGAGATAGAGAGTCTTCGAGAGTTTAAGTTTGTTCAGCAATTCCTGGATTCCCCAATCGGTGATGCTTCAGAAGCAAAGTTGAAAAAGGCTTTTGCTGCTGCCGTTATAATGGCACAAGAGCAGGGGACTTTGCCTTTCTCTCTTGCAGACAAAAGTCCAATAGCTATTGCAAGTGCCATTGATGAGGGATTAAATCGTGTTAAGTTTGCATACAAAGTTTCGAAAGAGGAGCTTGATGTCGTTGAGGTGGCGGATAAGTTGATAGATGCTACAGTAGCTCGTGTGGTGACAGTTGCTGACAAAGTGATAGAGAGGGGAGTTCCTGTTATTTTGGATAAACTTTGTAAAGTAATAGCCAAAGTTTATCCTCCTGCAACAGTTTTTGTTCCTGTTATCAAAGCGGCAGAGAAATATATCGTGCCTATTGCTAAGATGGCGGTAAGAAAGGGATTGTCTGTTGTGGCGGAAGGTGCGAAGTCTTTTATTCGCTCAACGGTTAAAACATTGAAAAATGGGGTTAAGAAGTTTGTTTCTTGGCTGGTGAATTAAAAAACATTATTGGTTATGAGAATAATAGTAAAGGCGAAGCCTATACGAATAAGAATAAAGTCTGGTGGGGAAGAACACTCCTCACTTGACTCTTTGCGCCAGAATCTCTGTGTGCAAGACTTGTGGCCATTGGTAAAAGACAAGCGGTTGTCAAGATGGTTGATGCAGTTGGGTGAAGTGGATTTGGCTCATGATATTGATGCTTTGTCTGAGAGTCAACTTGATTTTCCGACATATTTCAAAGTTTTGGTTATCTTTCTGAAGGATGACCTTGCTGGGCGTCACGTAACGGAACTATATACCTTGTTCTCGTTTTGGCATGATTGCGAAAAGAGAAAGTCCAAGAATTATGATTCTTTGCGTAAGTACTTGTTGAGCAAATATGAAGGTGCCAAATTTATATTTAAGCAGTATCCAGAGGAGCTCTCTGGTGGTGAATGGTGGGATGTATTCTGTACATTCGAAAATGTAGTAGATCCTGATTTCTTGTTTGAACAAGGAAAACTTGCATTTGAGGGATTTACAAAAAGTGATGGCATGGAATTCAGGGATATTGTTCGTGCTGATGAATTAATTAAGGTTGCTGCTGATTTGGGCAATAATGAAGCAATAGCCTTTGAAAATCAACTTCTTTTGGCTCGTAGAAAAACAATGTTGACACCTGAAGCGAAAAATAAGATTCAAAGGCAAATCGCAAGATGGAAGACGGATAAACTGGGCTATTTGAATAAGATGGAAGATTCTGATGAGGATATAGTAAAAGAGACTAAATTCCTACTTCGTGAGTTTACTTCTTTATTAAGAATAGAGGGAAGGATGCATAAAGAGCTTACTATAAAAGACGCAAAAAGTAAGTATAAGCAATTAGACAAAACGAATTCCTTTTATGTTGAGAATAGATTTGCTTTAGAATTTATTTTATATAAATATTTGGCGTATGATGATGAGCCATCAGCAAATCTATTTGTAGAATTGGCCAATAAATACAATTATCCTTTGGCGAAATATATGTTAAACCCTCCTACAAATAGGCTCATTAAAGGATTTGATTTCATTAATGCGTACTTTTTTGCACAGTTGGAATTTATATTAGACCATTTGTTTGATTACTAAACACATAGCGATGAACAAGAAGATAATATCTGATTTTCTGAAGATGATAGATGTCAATACACCTATCATCTATATCAACGACTATGATTTTGTACGTATAGACGAAATTATAGTTGAGATTGTGGGCAATAGCAAGGTGTTTGAATGGAATCCTGCAACAGGCACAACCAACTTTAAAACGAAAGAAAGTCAAGGCTTGGGAGAGAATGATACACTGGAGCAATTCTTGCGTGATAAATATACTGTTGATGTCAATCTAAAGGAAAAATTCTTGGTGTTGAAGGATATTCAAGATTTTATTGAAGAGCCGGCAATCAAGTCATTGCTTCAGTTGATAGCCCAACGTAAGTTGTATGATAGGGATTACAACACAACCGTCATTATAGTTTCTTCTGTTCTTAAAGTACCGCAAGAATTGGAGAAGTATGTGTCCTACTTGGAAATTCCGTTTCCGGAAGATGATGAAATCAATCAGCTTATAGACGAGCATGTAGAGGTGAACTGCTATGACAATTTCAAAGATGAGGACAGAAAGAAACTGATGCCATCTTTGAAGGGTATGACGAGCTTTGAGATAGACCGAATGCTTGATATGGCGATGAGCAGCAATGGCTCGTTGAGTGCAGAGGATACTGAAATGATTCTTCAACAGAAGAAGGCGATGGTTAAAAAGTCTGGCTTGTTGGAATTGATTGACACTCCTGCGTCCTTGGAAGATATCGGTGGTTTGGATGCTTTGAAGGATTATCTGCGGAATAAGTCGAAAGTGATTACTGACTTGCCTAAAGCTCAGGAATTTGGCGTTTCAATACCTAAAGGTGTGTTTATCGTTGGTATGCCTGGTTGTGGAAAGTCGCTGTGTGCGAAAGCGTCGGCTGCATTGTTTAACACACCTTTGCTGAAGCTCGACATGGGCAGTATGATGGGAAAGTATGTGGGTGAGAGCGAGGGCAACTTGCGTAAGGCTATTAAAATTGCTGAGGCTGCTGCGCCTTGTGTGCTATGGATTGACGAGATTGAGAAAGCCTTTTCGGGTGTCGGTGGTAACAACGACATCATGGACCGTATGTTCGGCTATTTCCTTTCGTGGATGCAGGAGAAGACGAGTAGTGTTTATGTTATTGCAACAGCTAACAATGCTCATAATCTGCCTCTAGAGCTAAAGCGTAAAGGACGCTTTGATGAAATATTCTGTGTTAACTTGCCGAATGAAGATGAGCGAAAGAAAATCTTTAAGATTCATATTGGTAACAAGAAGCAAAACCTTGACGAAGCAGCATTGAATTCTGTCAGTCTGATAACCGAAGGTTTTAACGGTGCTGACATAGAGTCGCTGGTGAACGAAGCTGTTGAGAAATGTTTCATAGACAGCTTGGATAATAAAGGCACAGCCTTTGATGAGAGACTCTTGAAGGACATCGCAAGTAAGACTGTAAGCATTACAAAATCTTGCAAGAAACAGATTGATAATATGAAAAAAGCATTCAAGGAGAATAACTTCAAGGACGCAACAACTGGTGATATAACAACCTAAAAAATGAAGCATTATGGCAAAGAATGAAAATAAAATATTGGATGAACTGAGACGAAGAGGCAAGATTTATGAAGATCCTGCTCCTAAAGTCGGAGGCTTTACTGGCTGGTTGATAAGCTTGTTTACCAATAAAAAGTAAGCCTCATATACTTTTTTCTTGATGTTCTGTCACCATTTGACATATCTATATAGTTATTTCGCAGCCGAAATCAAATGTATAACTATATAAGGTAATGTAACAATGGAAAAGAACATCAGAAAAAGAGTCTGTAGATTGGCTGCGGTATTGAGTGCCGGGCTGGTAGTATTATTTGGCTATTGGTTCTTCTTGAACCCTCATGGCTATTGGCAAAAGAAGAAGGAGGCAGAGAAGAATGAATATATGGATAAGAGGATGCTTTGGCGGAAGTCGGAAAAAATGACCATGCAACAGATGTTGTCGGACATGACGCTAATGGCTAAGGGGGATTCGGTCCTGGTTTGTTGGCTAACCAGTCTTTCGCTTCCCGTTTATCGTGACTTCATTCATGGTACTGCGCAACCTACAAGGAATGCTTGGGCTGAGACGAGATATTGGTATATGTCTTCTCTCGCTAAAGGCAGAGAATGGATGGAGGAACATGCCAAGACGAGGATTCACAAGAGCCTGATCTTTGTGGAATCGAGTAGATTTCAGGTGCAGAAGGATTCCTTGAAGGATTATCGTAAAGAGAAACTTACTCCAACTGAGATTAGAAACAACAAGATGTATTTAACTGAACTTTCGCATATCAGGAAGTTAAAGGAGTAAAGGAAGTTAAGGAGTTAAGACGTATGTCTTGCTGCTTAAAAACAACGCCAAAAAGACTGTTGTCTTAACTCCTCAGCGACCGTAGGGAGCGATAACTCATTTAACTTCTTTAACTCATTTAACTCTTTAACTCCTTAACTCCTGAACCTGCGAAACCTGAATCTAATATGCGAAACTTCAAATTTTCTGCGTTAATATTTGTTTAAAAATCAGTCCATTTTCGGTATCGTTAACTTCTTTTATCTGATAATTGTTTAACACAACATAAGGCGAGATTCCCTACCCCACACGCTTTTCAGAGATTTCTACGGTAAGAAAAGAGGAAAAAAGGGACCCTAAAAAAAAGGCATCCCTTTCGGAACCAAAAGTAAACACTTAAAATATGTAAAAACGGGCTGAATTCTTAAAATATGTTTATAAAAAGCGGAAAACACCCTTCACCACCCTTCACCCGTAACTATTTGACACACAAAATGTTAAATAAAAAGGTGAAGGGTGAAGGTTTGAAAACTCTTTTTTATATATACGCGCGGCAAGGGAAAAAATCCGTTTTTTCATTTTTCTGACTTTCTGGATTTTCCAATAATCCTAAAAAAAGAATATAATATAAGATTTAAAATATACCCTTCACCCTTCACCTCGTCACTTTTCCGATGTTTCGCTTCTTCACTACTTCTTCTTCAAAATACCCCAACAAAAATGGGCGCAAAAATGCTGCGTTAAAAAGTTTAACCTAGGTTATTCTTTGTGAAAAGCGAGTCCTATAGGACTCGCCGCCTAAGTAAAACATTTTGTATACCTTCGCAACATGAAAAAAACGATAAAACCAGATACTGGTATTACTGCGATGAAGTGGACAAGAGAACGGCAGAGGACATCACGCACCGGCTGCCCTGCATCACACACCCAGTGTGCAGCTCAAGGGAAACTCCAAGAAGCTGACTGACTTCAGGAAGGAAACCTATTGGCTGATGCCGATACGCCGCCCGGGGATCTCCCATTTTAGGAAATTCTGCTTCGGAGATATTTTTTTATCTTTCGGAGATATTTCCGTATCTTTCGGAGATATTTCCGTATCTTTCGGAGGGATTTCCGTATGATTCGGAGAAATTTTATTCTACCAGGCAGAAGAAAGAAGCAACTGACAAAAACAGACTAAAAAGAACAAATTATGATAGAAGACAGAAGTTACGGGAAGGCAGAGCTCGCCATGCTCTACTTTCCCACCGCTACCCCCAGGGTAGCGCTCAACCGGCTGGTGAGATGGATCAACCGGTGCCCCGAGCTCAAGCAGAGCCTCTGTTCGGGCTACGCTGGCAAGTTTTCCCACTTCTACACCCGGCAACAAGTAGCAGAAATCATCGAATTTCTGGATGAACCATAAAAAATCACCCTGGAAGGGAATGCATACAACACACTATGCATATCCCTTCCAGGGTGAGTTAATTATAGGAATTCCTTGATTTAAAGTGCAACACGATTTCTTGTAAACTTATCAAAATATAATCGAACTATAAAATAATCTCGAAATAACTGCTAAAAAGCTTGGTAGTTATTTCGATTTTTTGTATCTTTGCAATCGAAATTAAATCGAAATATAAACATGGCAAAAATTTATGGGACCAAGAATATAATGACATAAATATGTTTAAGATACTTCATGCATCTGCAGACTATTTTCTGTGTTCCTTTGAGTTTGAAAACCTGGAGACCAGGGAACATATCTTTGCAGATTATTTTGATGATCCGCTCTACGAGCTGCTTACCCAATTCAATCTGGACCATGACGTAGAGCTGGTAGGGAAGGAAATTGAAACCATCCCTTCCGATTTGTTCATCAGGTCAGAAGCGTGGGCGAAGGAGAGAAGCAAACAGCCTTTTGCAAGTTCATGGCTCTATCCCTGGCTTAGAAATGTAAATAAAAAGGCTCTTGCTATATGAAATAAATAAATAATTGATAAATATGAAAAGGATTATTCTTATGATGATAGCTATGATGATTTCGTTTTCATCATTTGCTCAAAACAAAGACGTTACAAAATTTCTTGGAATACCTGTGGATGGTACAAAAACAGAAATGAAACAAAAGTTGATAGCTAAAGGGTTTGTTCCTAAGAAAATGGGAGACCTTGAATGGTTAGAAGGAGAATTCAATGGAACTGATGTTCGGGCTTTCATAGTAACAAACAACAATAAGGTATGGAGAATCATGCTTGCCGATAAAAATCGTGTGGATGAAGCCCAAATAAAAATACGTTTTAATATTCTTGTGAGCCAATTTGAAAACAACAAACGGTACATTCCGCTTGATAAATACACTTTGTCTGATGAGGAGGATATTTCGTATGAAATGACTGTTCACAATAAAATTTATGCAGCATATTATTCACAAAATCCTGATTTTGAAAACATTGACACCAAAGTTCAAATTGCAATAAAAGAGAAATATTCTGCTGAAGAATTAAAAAATCCATCAGAGACTATTAAGAAAGATATAGCAGACATAACTGACAAAATTACGCTTGACGAATTTTCTATGAAAACCGTCTGGTTCAAAATTGTAAGAGTTAATGGAGAGTACTATATTGGTTTGTTCTATGATAATGAATACAATCATGCCAATGGGGAGGATTTATAAGTATTTTCAGTTTGCTGCAGTATAACTATTTGTAAAGTTGCGAGGGAGGTGGTCAAAATTTCGACTACCTCCCGATTATATTAATACATTGGATATCACAATTTGTGATTTCCAATATTCCCACCTTAACTGAAACCGAAATTCTTCATAACGCCTCCACACATCACGTTTGGTGGGCAGTCTTATCTCCTCATTCCTACTTCGTCACCCAAGCCGCAAATCATATAACTGGCACAAATAATAACCTGCAAAATGCTTGCAAGTTAAATAAGCAAATTGCAAAGAAAGCCAAAAAGAAGCAGGAATGCCCAAAAAACGTTCTAAAGAAGAAGCTATCTCAGGACTTAAACATAACGTTCCATTCAAAAGTTTATCTAATTCAAACTCTTCAAGCCCTATTTTATGAGCAAAAAACCTTTTGAGTTACTCCCAAAAGAACTTGCCTGTCGGTGATTTGTTCCTCCGTAGTCGGACAATTAAGATGGAAAGAACATATAAAAAAGCATAAAAAGTTTCTGATTTTTCTCATAAACAAATCAGATTTCATATATTTGCGCAAAATTAGAAACAATGACAGAACTATTGAGTATATTATACAAGCTGCGGATATTCACTTTGGATGAACTTTCTGAGGCTCTGAAAGGCAAGGTGAAATCGGTGGAAGCGTTGCTTGCTCGGTACAAGCAACAAGGGTGGATTGTGGCTATACGGCGCAATACCTATTGCATGAAGGATATTGCATCTGGCTTACCTGTTTGCGACAAGTATGAGATAGGAAGCCACTTGTCACATACAGCTTGCATCAGTTATCACACAGCATTGGAATTTCATGGATTGGCTCATCAACCCTTCAATGAGGTTTTTGTGAAAAGCATGACTCGCTTCAATCCCTTTTCTTTCGATGATGTGGATTACACCTATTGCAGACAAACAAAGGAAATCGTTGGTATGATGACACCCAAGGGAAACCCTTATGTGCGAGTAACGGATGTGGAGAGTACGTTGTTGGATTGCTTTGACCGCATCGACCGAGCTGGTGGTATTGAGGAATTGCTGCATTGCATGGAGGGTATCGTCTTGCTCAATGAGGAAAGGCTCATCGATTATCTCGCAAGGTACGACAAGGCATTCCTGTACCAGAAGACAGGCTATCTGTTGGAGCGAATCAAGGAACAAGCCAACATCTCAGAATCCCTCTTGGAGCTGTGCCGAGCCAAGGGAACCAAAAGCGTCAAGTGGTTGACTAACAACGAAGAGTCGGATACATTTGTAAATAAATGGCGCATGTATGTGCCGCAAGAACTAACATCAAAGGAAGAATATGAACTCATATAACAAACAAGCTCTTGACATCATCGCCAAGGAGCAAGGATTTATTCGCGACAACCTCGAAAAGGTGATGCGACTGGTGGAGATACTCAACTATTTCCATGACAGTCCTTTGCTGTCTAAATCTCTTGTGCTGAAAGGTGGCACAGCCATCAATCTCACCGTTTTCCAACTGCCAAGACTCTCGGTAGATATAGACCTTGACTTTACGGTGGATTGCGACCGAGAATCCATGCTCTCCATTCGCCAAGAAGTGAATAACGAGATTCTACGCTATATGGAGTCGGAAGGTTATCATCTTGCGCCTGGCTCCAAGACACCGCATACGCTTGACTCATGGGTGTTTCATTATACCAATGCCGCAGGCAACAACGATGGCATCAAGATAGAAATCAACTATTCCGACCGTTGCCATATCCTGCCTGCCATAGAGACTCATGTGACCATTCCATTTCTGAGTGATGTGAAGGTACGTTCTCTTTCACCTGTCGAATTGTTTGCCACCAAGATAAACGCCTTGATAGGTAGAAGTGCTGCACGTGACATTTATGATGTCTATAACATGATGAAGCATCAACTATTCGTGAGCGATGAAGAGAAAACGTTGCTGAGAAAAGCGACCGTTTTTTATCTGACTGTTGGCTCAAGCAGAAAAGACAACGCTACGCCTACGGAATATACTGACTTTCCGCAGATAGACAAGATCCGTTTTCCGCAGATTCGTTCGCAACTCTTGCCTGTGCTTAGGCGCAGTGAGCATTTTGACTTTGAAAAAGCCAAGACAGAAGTGAAAGACTTTCTCTCAAAGCTATTGGTTCTGACAGAATCAGAGAAAGAATATGTGTGGGAATTCAATGACAAGAAGTATATTCCAGAATTGCTGTTCGAAGATAAAGAGATGGTCAATAGAATCAAATTTCATCCTATGGCTTTGTGGAAGACAAGGAGTCGTTGAATGTTTTTCTGTAATTTTTGAAGATACCTTTCAAGGCATCATTCACATCAAAAAACTTTTGCATCATGTTCATCCAACAATCAACATAATACTTAGGTGAGCACTCTAACGACCACATTTCCCCGATGTCATCCATCAAAGTTTCATCAGGATGCTTTAGCAATGCTGCCCTCAAAGGTACGAAATGTTTTTGAAACAACCAAGGATTTTTGAAGATTATTTGTATTACGGTAATTACAATTTCAGTTATTACAGTTTTTTCCTGAGGGGGTATAAGGGTTTGAAGGTAGTAACAATCTGTTACTACAAATATTTATATATAAA
>OHNK01000131.1_pt1 | contig 62847 bp, 50 predicted proteins | sample 1569551 | NCBI WGS metagenome assembly OHNK01 (sample SAMEA3879518, study PRJEB24766) | human gut metagenome | biome: human-associated habitat; feature: feces | place: USA | collected 1985/1987 | reverse complement strand
ATATTTATATATACTTTTCAATACTTACATTTTAAAAGCGTGATATTGGGTCAAAATAAAACTGTAATAACTGAAATTGTAATTTGTAATCGATTTTTTAGCGGTATCGAGATGCATACTTTCATTGCCCCTAAAACTATGACTATCTCATCACAAAGCTATGAGTTATGACCCGCAAAACGATGAGTTATTTTCTTTAACACAATACGACAGAAATGTTAATGGAATTTTACATAACTCTGCAAGGTGATTTTTGGTGGTGTAGGAAAAATGTAGTACCTTTGCACCTGTAATCAAGAACATTATTAACCACTAAAAAAACTAGAAAATTATGAAGAAAGAAACTTGGAAACAGATTTTTCAGATTGTACTCACAATCTTGACGGCGCTCGGCACTACCCTCGGAGTAACATCATGCATGGGGGTATGATAGTTGATAGTTAATAGTTAATGGCGGCGACAGCGGCACTACCGCTCCTGACGGCAACGATGGACTGGAGTAAGCTACGGCTAATAGAGTAGATGTGGGGAGTTACCCCCCAAGCACCGACACAATAAGAAGAGGGTGTGCCATGGAATCATGGCACACTTTCTTTTCTTAATATGTATTCATATTGCCTGTTATAAATCGTTACATATTATACATATACGCATAATATGTTAAGTTTATTTATACTATGAAACAAAAAGAAATACAGGTGGCACATGTATTAACGGCACTTAAAAGATAAAAGACTATCTTTGCAGCAGAAAATCAATAAAAACAAAATTCGTATATAAACCAACGAACGAGTTTTAAACCAATTAAATCACAAAAACCAATTAATCATGAGACATGCAGGTAATGCTTTAAAGTACCTGTCATTATTGTTTATGTTCGTTGCAGTTCCAGTATCAGAATGGAACTACATACGCTTCTCAGGGTGGTTACAATACCTTCAACGTAGGTACCGACTGGGTAAAATGCGAATTCACCTTCACTCCTATCCCTGAGGATACCAACCGCATGATTGTGGAGAGCTACAAGGCAAATGTGCCAGAGGCTCAGCAGAGCGGTATCACCATCTGGAGTCTGTCAGACAACGAGGCTGAACACGAATACTGGCTCAAGGGTCAGGTGCCTAACCTCTTCGACAAGGACTACAAGCGCAAGTGGGCTTACAAGGGCTTCTGCGATGGTATCGCCGGCGAAGACCTCGGTCTGAAGTATGGTGGTGAAGAATACAAAGCTTTCTATGAGAAGAACAATGTTTCTTCTACCGTAGACAAGTAATTTAAGAGAAAATTCATGAAAATCTGTCGTAATCTCACTTTTTTATCGAGATTACGACAGATTTCTCGTTTAAAAGTTGTCGTAATCTTGCTTTTTTTCTGAGATTACGACAGAATTCTCGATTTAAGTCCCTAAAAGTCCTTAGGAAAATGTGATGATTTAACAGAAAAGTCCTTAGGAAAATGTGATAAATATACTTAAAAGTCCTTAGGAAAATGTGATTTTTCTTGCGTAAATCACTGTTTATTAGTATCTTTGCCAAAACATAATTTTTAGCGTATGGAAAGACTACTTATATCCCAATTGTTAAAATGGAAAGACATTCACGGAAGGAAGCCACTCATACTGGAAGGTGCAAGACAAGTTGGCAAGACTTGGCTACTGAAAGAATTTGGGCGCAAGTACTTCAAAGACGTATGTTACATCAACTTCGAACAGAGTGATGTACTCGAAGAGATATTTGCTGGCGACTTATCACCACAACGCATTATAGAACAGCTCTCTATATATAATGGTAAGATGATAATACCCGAGGAAACTCTTATTATCTTCGATGAAGTACAAGAAATGCCAAGAGCACTCACCTCTTTGAAGTATTTCTGCGAAGAGGCACCAGAGTATGCCATCTGCTGCGCAGGCTCATTGCTAGGCATAGCCCTGCACGAAGGCACATCCTTCCCTGTAGGAAAGACAGATTTCCTGCATCTATATCCCATGTCCTTTAAAGAGTTTCTGATAGCAAACGGAGAGAACATGCTGATAGACTATATCGATAAAGGAAACAGAAACCTGGGAGCATTCGAGGCTCGCCTTACAGATTATCTGAAAAAATACATGATAATAGGAGGTATGCCTGCTGTTGTAGCAGAGTGGCTGGGCAGCAAAGACTACAACAAGGTAAACCGCATCCAGCAGGAACTGATAGCAGCCTACCAGAAAGACTTCTCCAAACATGCTCCAAAGAATATGGTCGAGAAAATCCGTTATGTATGGAACAGCATCCCTTCGCAACTGGCGAAGGAAAACAAGAAGTTTGTCTATGGACTGGTGAGAGAGGGAGCCAGAGCACGGGAATATGAGGATGCCATCATGTGGCTTTCTGATGCAGGTGAAATCATCAGAACCAACAATGTCAGCAAGCCCGACATCCCGATTTCAGCCTATGCTGATCTCAAATCGTTTAAGGTATTCTTACTGGATGTAGGTCTGTTGAGGGCAATGAGCAAGATTTCGCCGAAAGTAATATTAGAAGGAAGCAGAATCTTTGAAGAATTTAAGGGAGCGTTGACAGAACAGTATGTCTGTCAGGAACTTCAGAACTTTACAGAAACTCTGGAAACCAATTATTATTGGTCTTCTTCAGCCACTGCAGAGGTTGACTTCCTTATTTCCGACGGTTTGGATGTATATCCACTGGAAGCAAAAGCAGGAGTAAACATGAATGCCAAGAGTTTGAAACTGTATCGGGAAAGATATTCACCCAAATGGTCGGTTCGCACCAGTCTCTTGCCATACGAGAGAAACAACAGTTTAAAAACCATCAACATCCCCCTCTATATGCTCTTTGTTCTAGACAAAGAATTAAAGGCAGAACTTTCAAATGTGGTTTAAGTACGGGCTGAAGGCCCAGAAGCTCCTAGCCCAGGGCATCGCCCTGGGTATAGTAGCAGTCAGCAAGGCGCCCTGTAAGGGCAAAAGCCTTATATATTGCCCGGTATTTTAAAGCTTCTGCCCTGCCAGGGCGTGTGGGGCGAAACTTGCGAAACTTCAGTATTTCAGCGAAAGCGGCAGTTTTTGACAAAACTGCCGCTTTCGCTTGTTTTTCATAAGCAAAAGTGTATAAAACCGCATATTTATAATAAAATGTCGAGTAAAGTGCAACTTTTCTAGAAAAAAGTTTGGCGATTTCCTAAAAAATGCTTATTTTTGCAGCCGATTAAAAATATTATTAAATTTTAGTGAAGTTTGAGATACTTCCCTATATATAATAAGGTATGGCAACATACCCACCCCTACCAGTTCGGGATAAGAGTTGGAGACAAGAAATGAGTCCCCACGCTCAATAAAAGTTGGGAGGATATGTAGTGAGAAAGAAATATAAAACATTATATATTTATTAATTAATTAAACGAGAGAGATTTATGGAAAAAAGACTCATGACAGTAGTTGCAGGTCTTGCTCTTAGCACGAGCATGGCTTTTGCACAAAGTCAAATCTCTGGTCACGTAACCTCTTCTGAGGATGGCAGCCCTGTTATCGGTGCTTCTATCAAGGTTGCGGGCACTAACACAGGTACAGTTACCGATGTTGACGGTAACTTCTCATTGAACGCTCCTGCCGGAGCTAAGTTGGAGATTACATACATCGGTATGCAGTCTAAGACAGTAAAGGCTGGCAAGAACGTTAAAATTATGTTGGATCCAGATGATACTTTGCTGGATGATGTTGTTGTTGTGGCTTATGGCACAGCTAAGAAGTCAGCTTATACTGGTGCTGCTTCAGAGATTAAGTCTGCCAAGATTGAGGCTCGTCAGATTTCTAACGTGTCAGCAGCTTTGGTAGGTACAATGTCTGGTGTTCAGACTTTCCAAACTAGTGGTCAGCCAGGTTCTGATACATCAATCCGTATTCGTGGTATCAGCTCTATTAATGGTACCAACTCTCCATTGTATGTTGTTGATGGTGTTCCATTCGATGGTGATCTCTCATCAATCAACTCTCAGGATATTGCGTCTATGACCGTATTGAAGGATGCTGTATCTACATCTCTTTATGGTTCTCGTGGTTCTAACGGTGTCGTTATGATTACTACCAAAAAGGGTCAGCAAGGTCGTACTCAGATTACTGCTGATGCTAAGTGGGGTGCCGTTTCACGTGAGAATAAGAATTATGACGTAGTAACTGATCCTGGTCAGTATTATGAGTTGTTGTACAAGGGCTTCTATAATGGCTATCGTTACAACAGTGGATTCTCTGCAAATAAGTCTTTCCAGCTTGCCAATGCAGATTTGAGCAAGACAGGCTATCAAATTTATACAGTTCCTGCTGGTCAGTACCTGATTGGTAAGAATGGTAAACTCAACCCACAGGCTACATTGGGTTATACTGATGGTGTTAACTACTTTACTCCAGATGATTGGGAAGATGAGACTTTCAAGACAACCATGCGTCAGGAATATAATATAGGCGTTTCTGGTGGCTCAGATAACTTCTCTTTCTATACATCATTTGGTTATTTGCAGGATGATGGTACCATTAAGGGATCTGGCTTCGATCGTCTTACAGGTCGTACTAATGTAGAATACAAGGCTTATAAGTGGTTGACTCTTGGTTCTAATATGGGTTATACCCATACAAATAGCAGAAATCCTGGAGACCAGGATGCTAACAGTACTGCATCATCAGGTAACGCATTCTATCTTGCTAACGAGATAGCTCCTATCTATCCAATGTACGTTCGCGATGCTCAAGGCAATATCACATATGATAAGGCTTCTGGTAAGAAGATGTATGACTTTGGTGATGGTGCAAGTACTTCTGCAACTCGTAACTGGATGTCTATGGCTAACCCTATCGGTACCCTTATTTACGACAAGGAAGAGTACAATATGGATATCTTCGAGGGTAACTGGTTTGCCAAGGTTGACTTGACCCATGGCTTCACCGCTACAGCTCGTTTGGGCTTGAATGTTGATAATACAATCAACTTTAGCTATAGCAACCCTCTCTATGGTCAGAGTAGCAATTATGGTGGTGAAATATCAAATACCCAGCAACGTACAACAGCTTTGACCCATCAGTATCTTTTGAACTATCAGAATGCTTTTGGCAAGCATAATGTAAGTGCTATGGCTGGTTTCGAGGGATATCGCCTGAAGTATGTATATTTCTATGGCAATGCTCAGCAGTTGTATAAGATGGGCGACTTTACCCTTGGTAATGGTACATCTCAGTATAGTGCTAGTGGTCAGCAGCATAAGTATAATACTGCAGGTTTCTTCTTCACAGCTAACTACAACTATGATGAGAAGTATTTCGTGAATGTGGGTTATCGTCGTGATGGTACCTCAGCATTTGCAAAGAACAATCGTTGGGGTGACTTCTACAACTGCGGTTTGGGTTGGAATATGAAGAGAGAGGCTTGGTTGGAAGATTTCTCTGCTCTTGATCAGTTGAAGCTCAGAGCTTCATTTGGACAGACTGGTAACGATAACCATAATTACAGTTCATATTATTATGGCTGGTATGCTTATCAGGATATTTTCCAGATGACAGGTACTGATGGCGTATTCTCTGATGGTAACTTGAAGTATAAGGGTAATCCTAACTTGAAGTGGGAGAAGACCAATGCATTCGACTTTGGTGTAGATTACTCATTCTTTAAGAGCCGTCTTTATGGTTCCTTGGATTTCTACTTCCGTGCCACAAGCAACCTTCTTGATTTTAAGCAGGTAGCAATCTCTAATGGTTACTCAAAGATTCCTGTCAATATGGGTACCGTACAGAACTATGGTGTTGAATTCGAGGTAAACTATGATATCATCAAGAATCAGAATATGCAGTGGGGTGTATCTCTCAATGGTACATGGACAAAGAACCGCATCCACAAGCTCTCATCTGATTACGAGAATGGTCAGTATATCAATGGTAGCCGTATCTTTAGAGAGGGTTCTTCTATCTACAACCTGTATTTTCCACACTATCTTGGTGTAAACGAGAAGGGTGAGGCTCTCTATCTTGGTGTGAAGACAGTTAAAGATGCAGAAAATAATGAGACTCCTGTTAAGGATGAGAATGGCAACTACATAGAGGAGGCAACTACAGACTATCAGAATGCTTACAACTACAATCGTAAGGAGACTGGCAATATCTTGCCTAATGTTTATGGTGGCTTCGGTACAAACTTCGCTTGGAAGGGCATAGATTTCGCAATCCAGACTAGCTTCCAGCTTGGTGGTAAGGTATATGATCAAGGTTATGCTAACTTGATGACAACAGGTGGTACAGGTTTCACTGCTGGTCATAACTTCCACAAGGACGTGTTGAAGGCTTGGAGCGAGGATAATGTAAATTCCGATATTCCACGTTTGGATGTTGTGGATCAGTATGCAACAAACGAGTCAGACCGTTTCATGACAAGCTCTGATTACTTCTCTATCGATAACATCACATTGGGTTATACACTTCCTAAGGCTTGGACTTCTCGCATCGGTATCTCTGGCCTGCGTTTCTATGGCTCAATTGAGAACGTAGCTTTATTTACTGCTCGTCAGGGTATGGACCCACGTATGAGTCTTACTTCCGTATCTAGCAGTTGGTACACAGCTCGTAGAACAATCTCTGGTGGTGTGAAGATTACATTCTAAAGTCAAACAAGAATAAAATTAAAATTAAACATTTATGAAATTAGCAAAATATATCATGATGGCCTCTGCGCCTCTGCTCTTTGCATCTTGCCTTGACACAGAGCCATTAGGAGATTACGTAACTTCTGACGAGAAGGCTGAGACTGTAGAGCAGAATCCAGACCGTTTGGAAGCTAGTGTTACTGCTATCACGACTAACTTCAGTACATTTGGTGCTGTTCGTGGTTCAAATGTGCATAGCGATATTGGTTACCCTGGTATCATGCTCCTCTTGGACTCAAGAGGTATTGATATGGTAGGTGAGAATATAGGTTACAACTGGTTTAGCTTTGCCTTGACTTACGATGACATAGATTATACTTATGGTGATAATCGTATGATTTGGCAGGGTATGTACAACCAGATTTATTCTGCCAATAATGTAGCCAAGTCAGTTGCTGCGGATACAGAGAATCCACAGCTTCAAGGTTATTTGGCACAGGCTTTGGCCATCCGTGCATTCGATTACTTCACATTGGTACAGTGTTACCAGAAGACTTATGGTGATGTTGATCCTAATACCGCTCTTGGTGTGCCATTGATTACTGAGGCTAACCAGGATGATGCTGCAACCAATGGTTGTCCACGTGCAACTGTAGCTGCAACTTATGAGCAGATTCTTGGTGACTTGAACAAGGCCATCAATCTTTTGGAGAAGAGTGGTTATAAGCGTACCGATAAGCGTTATGTTGATATTTACACAGCACGTGCCATTCGTTCACGTATCTATCTCGTGATGAAAAACTATAGTGCTGCGCTTGAGGATGCTAACTTTGTTATTAACAATAGTGGTGCTAAGCCATTGTCTATTGCAGAAGCTAGTCGTCCAGGTTTCAATGATATCACTGCCAACAACTGGTTGTGGGGTATTAAGATTAACGAAACAGACGGTGTTGTAACAACAGGTATCTGTAACTTCCCATCTCATATGGGTTCATTGTGCTATGGTTATGCAACTGTTGGTGCATGGAAGAAAGTTAATAAGAAACTCTTCAATGAAATCAATGAAACAGATGCTCGTAAGGGCTGGTTCCTCGATGGTGATGGAAACTCAGCTAATTTGAATTCAACAGAGAAGGCTTATCTTGCAGCTCAGGGTGCACCTGCTTATACTCAGGTTAAGTTTGCTCCTTATCAGGGTAAGGTTGGTACATCTACCAATGCTTCTGACATTCCTTTGATTCGTATCGAGGAGATGTATATGATTAAGGCAGAGTGTGAGGCTCAGACTGCTCCTGCTACAGGTGCAGCAACTTTGCAGGCGTTTGTTCGCCAGTATCGTGACCCACAATATACATTGAATGCTTCTACCAAGGAAGGTGTTGTAAATGCAATTCTTGAACAGCGTCGTGTAGAGTTCTATGGTGAGGGTATTACATGGTTCGACTTCATTCGTTTGGATAAGGACTTTGATCGCCGTGGTGCAGGTTATGATGCAACAGAGGTTTATAATATCAAGGCTGGTGACAATTGCTTGATTTGGCGTATTCCTTATAATGAGCAGCAGTATAACAAGCAGATTTCAGAGGAGCAGAACAATCCTGTAGGTACAAAGCCAACAGCTGTGGCTGATATTTAATGTTTCATAGATTAATAAGACAATTATGAATAAGATATTCAAATATTTAATGATGGTTGTCGTTGCCATCGCAGGCTTGTCATTGGCATCTTGCTCTGACGATGATGACAACTACACTGTTGGTGAGGCTTCAGATGGTGCATACCTCTATACTGATATTGTCTCTAAGACATATTTGCCAGATGAAAACCAGACCTTCACTATCAATGTGGGTCGTACCAATACTACTGGTGAGCAGAGTTTTGAACTGAAGTGTGATAACGAGAAGTTCACAGTTCCTTCTACTGTTAATTTCAAGGCAGGTGAATCTGTGGTTGCTGTTCCTGTTACTTTCAACCTTGGTTTGGGTGATACGGAAACCGCTCAGTTTATTATTCCTTCAGAGAAGACTACTGCTTATGGTAATGATACAATTTCTGTAACTATCTCACGTGACTATACTTGGGAGACAATTGGTACTGCAGACTTTACTGATGATATTTTTACAGGAGCATCTGCAACTGTAAATGTTCAGAAAGCAAAGGAAGGAACTAATTTGTATAAGTTTGTTGCTCCTATGCGTACTCTTTATAAGCAGAATGGTGAGACCACACTTCCTGGTGGTGTTGACTTGATATTCACAATGGATGAAGAAGGTAATATCACCATGGATCAGGGAATCTATGAAGTTGAGAGTGGTACATCTTTGATAGAAGAAGGTAATGCCTCACTCTATTATGCTTGTAAGCAATATCCTGATAAGTGCTTCTTTGACAACAACAATGGTGTAATTACATTGAGTACATTATTAGCGATTGGAGAAAAATTGGATGGTCCATATACCTGGACTTTCGATTGGAACAAAGGTTATCCATATGCTGCAGAGTAATGATGGATAAATTGAAATGATAATATGATATAGTGGAATGATATGCTTTTTTTAGAGAATATCATTCCACTTCTTGTTTATAAATAGCTTAGATGTGAAAGAAATAGTTTTCTCTTTCGCTTTGTTATGGATAACTCTTAGCATTTTCGCTTCTTCAAGAAGTTATTCGGAGAAATTGGCGATTGCCAAAATGGTTCTTCAAGATTTACCTTCTTCTGCGACACGGGCAAGTTTCTCGAAGTTGCAGATTTTGCAGGAAAATCAGGCTCTTTCTGTTATCGGTTATTCCCAATGTGGTTATGTTGTCATTGCTAATGATAATCGTTTTAATGCTGTTATTGGTTATTCAGCCAAAGCTTTTCAGGAAAATAATCCTGGGTTAAAATGGTGGCTAAATACGATTAGTGAGGTGATGACCTCAAATCAGACAAGTGCTTCTGAAACCAATCTTGCTGATAGCAAGGAGGCTATTCCTCAGTTAATGAAGTCTGAGTGGGGACAATCTGCTCCTTTTAATAATTTGTGTCCGATGGGTGCAAGTGGCAGATGTCCTGCTGGATGTGTAGCAACAGCGATGGCACAGGTTTTTTATTATCATAAATATCCCGTAAAAGCAATTGGTAAAGGTAGTTGTACCTATGGAGGAAAAACTTATGCACAGAATCTTTCTGGAATAGAATATGCTTGGGATAAGATGCTTCCTAAATACGATACACCCTCTGGCGTAGGAAGTGAAGATGTGGCAACGTTACTTTATGATTGTGGATTATCTATAGGTATGAATTACGATGACAATGGTAGCGGTTCGTATAATTTTGAGGCATGTAATGCTATCAATGAACATTTCAATATGTATGCTACCTATTATGATCGCTCATATTATACAGCTTCCGATTGGATGAATATCTTGTACCAACAGTTGAGCCAGAAAAATCCTGTAGTTTATACAGGTGTTTCTAAGGTTGAAGGTGTGGCTAGTGGACATTGTTTTGTAATTGATGGCTATAGAGAAGATGGACTGGTTCATGTAAATTTGGGATGGGATGGAGAAGGAGACGGATATTATGATATAGCCTTGTTGAATCCTGTGGTTGGTGACTCTATGAGCTTTAGTTCAATGCAAGATATGGTTATTTGCCAAAAGAATCCAATAGAAGTTTTTTCAAACATAGGTATGAAGGGGATAACAATGAAGGCTGCTGATGATAATCATTCCATGGTAAACATTTCATCTGTTACTAATCTCCTGCCACAAGATTTTAATGGTGAATTGGCTATTATTGCTGAGGATAATGGCAAGAAGTATATACTGAAGAGTGTTTCTAAAAAACTTGTGTTTGGAGTTAATTATTCTTCCCTGTTTGAGGATAATAAATGTTCTGTTGAAGACTTGGAAGATGGAGAATATCGAATTTATGCTGCTGCTAAATCTAAGGATGATTCCGATTGGCAAGTGTTCCGCTCTTCTTATGGTGGGAAAAACTGCTATATCTTGACAAAGGCTAATGGTAGTATAAAATTGGTCGCAGACCGCAAAGCATGGTCAACGGGAATCTCTCTTCCTATAGTTGGTGATAGCGTTTCGCCTATTACTTATGTTTATGATATGAATGGAAGATTGGTGTGTCAGGCTACAACCTCTGATTTTTCGCCTTCGAATATTCCTACTAAGGGTTTATTTGTCATAAAACAAGGAGATAAATATCAGAAGATAGTTAAGCAATAACTATTCTCTTTTAAGAATCCCTCTATAATGTGTACCTCCGCTTGCCCATATATCGGGCAAGCGGGATACACCTTTTTCTTTTTATTTATTTATCTCCCTCTCTCTCAAACATTTTCCCAAGGAGAAACAGTGGCAATGGTATTTATACCAACCGGATTTTGATGGAATGTTTGAGAAATAAAGATCCTATACGCACATGAACATGTTTTCTCAAATTTATTGCAACATTTGCCACGCTTACTATAAGTAGCTGATAATAAGAGGATAACGGGTGACAATAAGGGGCTTTTTTATTATCACCTTATTGCCACCTATTGCCACGTTTTGCAAAAAACAACGATTTTCGGGCGTTTTAGAGGCGTTTTGGGAGCTAAAAGGTTGAAAATATTGAGCAAAAACGCTTATTTTCTATTCAATTTTTAGTGTTTTTCTATGCTTTTTATCGAAAAACCTCCCACGATGCAGCAAAAATTACGTCCCGACGTAGTATTTCCTACGTCCCGATGTAGCAACAGACGCGTCCCGACGTAGCTACAGATACGTCCGGACGTAATTTCAGATACGTCCTACCTACCCTCCAAGCATGCCTCATCTGAGTTTCAAGTAAGCCTCATGAGATAATGCATCAGATTCTTCGATGTCGTGATACCCTTACTTTTTACCAATCCATAATTTTACGTATATCCAAACAAACAGAATTAAATCTATCAAATTGAGACATCCAATTTGGTACATCCTTATTCATCCATCCCATGACATTCTTCATCTCATCATGTATCATTTCAACTTCATTGAGGTTCCAACAAATTGCTTCATTATGATCAATCCTATTACGCAAGCGACGGAATTTGTTTAAAAAGCTGGCAACAACCTTCCTTTGCCGATTTGCTTTCTTCACAAAAGGGAAAGCACGCCTTAAATCTTTCCAAAGAATACGTTCATAATTCCTATTGAAAAGAGATGTCCAAAAGCCCCAGGTTAACTCTGCAGTAATCTTAGCAGTGGTTATATCTTCTCCTCGTGCAGCAATTTGTTTTTTAGCAGTACTTATATATTTATTTAGCTCCATCAAACCTGGAGTTGTAGAGAAAACCACATACCATTCTTCTCTTTTAGCAAATGCCACAAGTTCCCGAACTACGGAATTGCGAAGTTCAACTTCAAAGACTGAAAGACATGGGTACATAGCTTCAGAAAGCATTATATTACATTGATAATGCTTAACAGCCTTTTGTTCATCATCGGGATAGAGCAAGAAATATTTCTTCATCCTATCTTCAGAGAAAACTTTTTCGAAAAAATCTTTGGTATATTCCATTTTTATTATTATCTTTGCAGCGCAGTCCCGGTAAGGCCCTCTCCCAGATTATTCGATGCTGGTGATGACCCCGGGTTTTTTGTTTTTGCAAAAATACATAATTATTTTGATTGCAACAAAAAAAAAGCCATATTTCTTTGCATTTTCTTGTTATCTCAATCATCCTCAAACATTTTTCAATAATTTCTTGCATCTTTCAGAAGAAAAGCGTATCTTTGCAGAAGATTAGTGGCGCTCGGCAATCTGAAAGTAAACTTTCATTGCACTCGCTGGCATAATCTTTGCAGAAGATTAGCGGCGCTCGGCAATTTGTAAGCAAGCTTACATTGCGCTCGTTTGCATAATCTTTGCAGCAGAAATGTTCAACTTTTAAAACAAGGAGGTAGAGTATGGATTTATTTGATAGCAAAAGACAAGAAAGATTAGAGGCTGCAAGAAAGGCTTCTACTGCCAGTAAAGAAGCAGCACGTGCCTTTTTAATTAGGGCAGGAATTCTTTTATCTAATGGAGAAGTTGCACCACATTTGAGATAATTATGGATAAGTCTTTATATTCAAGGCGCTCCAACCTAGTAATAGGATTTCATGGCTGCGACAAGTCTGTTGTTGATGCCGTAGTTGCTGGTAAGACCGATCTTCTTTCCAGCACTAATGACTATGACTGGTTAGGAAACGGCATCTATTTTTGGGAAAATAATGAGGAACGAGCTTGGCAATGGGCTAAAGATTTAGCAAAAAGAAAGAACTCACAAATCAAAGAGCCAGCAGTTGTTGGTGCAATTATTGACTTGAGATATTGCTTTGACTTAACAGATAGCACATATCTTCAGGAATTGAAGGCTGCTTATGAGGCTATGGTTACTGTTTATAAAGAATCAGGGATTGAATTACCGAAGAATACATCTATCGGAAATTCTACAGATTTGTTGATTAGAAAATTGGATTGTGCTGTTGTACAAACAGCTTTAACATACAATCAGGATGCCAATGCCCATCCTTACGATTCTGTAAAAGGAGTATTTTGGGAAGGACAGGAACTATATCCTAATGCAGGATTCAGAGAAAAGAATCATATTCAGATTTGTGTCTGCAATCCTAATTGCATCAAGGGTTATTTCCTTCCTAGAGGTATCAATCAGGATTATCCAAACCCATAATATAAAGAGGTAGAATATGGAGAAAAAGAAAAATGAAAACTTCTTTCTGAAACTTATTAAGATTAAGAAAGAGATACTGATTGTGTACAAAATGGAAGAGACCTGAAAGATGTAGAGAAAAACTATGGTATCAGATTCTCTAAACCCCTATGAAATTGATGAGGAAGAGTCATTAGACTATACCTTCATCACTAAAGACGGAATAAGATATTATGGAGCAATATAGAGTAAATCGCGTTTGGGTTGACGATGCCCATATTTGGGCAGAAACCCAAAATGGCTGGAAGGCTAACTATCCTTTCAGCCGTTGGAGCCGTCTTGCTAACGCCACACCTGCCCAGCGTAAGGCTTTCGTATTGAGCAGATATGGTATTCATTGGCCTGAATTAGATGAAGATTTATGCTTTGAAGGACTGTTCGCAGATGCTGGCATGTACAAACCGTCAAATGCAGAAGATACTATTTATTATCAAGCATAATAAAAGATTTTTTTGCAACAGAAGGATAAGTGAATCATTAAAATAAGGAGGTAGATATGGACAACAAGAATCTTTCATCAGAAGCTTTACTCTCCAATCAAGTCAGTAAAAATAGATTATCATGAATGAAGAAGAGATTAAAATCGTGGCAGAAAATGCTATGATGATAGTTTGCGGATATGCATTTTCGCAAACCGAAGAAGGTTTTATACGTGTAGTGTATCTACACTCCCCATATCATGCTCTTGTAATGACAAGCGAGGGTGAAGTAACAGAAACCAATATGGATGATATAGAAATCAGCATCGTTCAAAAGTATTGGAAACGAAACAAAAAATTAATGGAGCAAGCTTATGCCTAAATATTACGACTTTATGATATGTGGGTATAAGCTGAGCAAGTATAACAATGCGGCTGAATAAGCATAACGAGACGGCTCATCTGGCACAAGGATACGACTGCGCTAGGTCAAAGATATAGATTAGGAGGTTCAAGGAGTCTGTATCTGAGGTTCAGAGAGATTGTATCTGAGGTTCAAGCAGACTGCTTCTTGATGATTTCCACTAGGCTAGGCAGCTCTGCTGAGCCTAGTGGCAACACCCCATTATCGTACAACTACACACTCTTTAGTCGTACGACTGTATACCCTTTAGTTGTACAACCATAAGCCTACTGTTGTACAAGTATAAACTCATTGACAGTACAATAGTAGTTTTACAACTCAAACATTTTCCCAAAAATCCTTGCTTCTTTCAAAAGAAAAGCGTAACTTTGCAACCGAATATTAATTTTAGGAGGAAATCTATATGGAAGAGCTAAAAGATAAATACATTCGATTCGATTGGGCAATCAAACGATTGCTTCGTCAGAAGGCTAACTTTGGAGTACTTGAGGGATTCCTTACTGTGTTTATCGGTGAGCCTATCAAGATTATCGACATATTGGAAAGCGAGGGTAATCAACAGGAAGCCGATGACAAGTTTAACAGAGTTGACATCAAGGCGAAAAATAGCAAAGGGGACATCATCATCGTGGAGATACAGAACACAAGTGAGCTGTATTATCTGGAGCGCGTACTCTATGGGGTGGCAAAGGCTATTACCGAGCATATCAATCTCGGCAACACCTACAAAGAAGTAAAAAAGGTATATTCCATTAGTATACTTTATTTTGACCTTGGCAAAGGGTCGGACTATATCTATGTAGGACAAAACAATTTTATCGGCCTGCATACGCAAGACCAACTCATCATCAGTACTAAGGAGAAAGATACAATCGTGAGAAAGTCGCCTGCCGAAATATTCCCAACCTATATGCTAGTGCGCGTAAATGAGTTCAACAAGGTTGCCAAGTCTCCATTGGAGGAATGGGTTGATTACCTCAAAAACGGAGTCATCAATCCTGACACGAAAGCACCAGGATTGCAAGAAGCTCGCGAGAAGCTGAAATACTACTCTATGTCGAATGCCGAACGGCACGCCTACGATGAACATGTCAATGCCATCATGATTCAAAATGACGTTCTTGGAAACGCTAGATTAGAAGGGCATGCAGAAGGTAGAGCAGAAGGCAGAGCAGAAGGCAGAGCGGAAGGTAGAGCAGAAGGTAGAGCAGAAGGTAAAACTGAAGAAAAAAATGCCATCGCCCTAAAAATGCGTCAAGCTGGTCTGCATATAGAGCAAATCATGCAATTCACAGGGCTATCGGAAGAAAATATCAAATCATTATAAACAGAATTGGTCGGTGCCTCTAATGGCATCGACCCTTTTTATGAGATAATGCATAACGAGACGGCTCATCGGGCGCAAGGATTATAATTAAAAAATACAACAAGGTGAAAAGATTTATAATGATACTATGCTTCATCTGCACATACACACTACAGATGGCGGCACAAACATGGATTGGAACATGGGCTACGGCACCGCAGACTGTGGTAAAAGCGTTTATGCCCTATAATAACAACATGACAAACCGTTCGGTTCGCCAGATAGTAAAAGTAAGCGTGGGAGGCGACGTGATAAGACTGAAACTGAGCAATATCTACTCGATGCAACCCGTAGTGATACGCTCCATCTATATCGCCCACGCCAAAGACTCCTTCAAGATTGATGCCAAATCGGCCCAATACTTCAAGTTCAGCAACAGCTACAAAGCTACCATTCCTGCCGGCAGGCAGATAGTGAGCGATGCGCTGAAGTTCAATCTCAAGAACCTGGAGCGCGTTGCCATCACCATCAACTACATCTCGGCTCCCGATGTGCCTACCGTTCACATGGGCTCACGTACCACCTCTTATATCATGAAGGGAGTAACCAATGCCCACTCCAACTTCAAAAAGGCTTTCCGCGAGAACCACTGGTACAACATCAGCGGCATCGATGTGTATACGATGAGCAACAACATGAGTGCCATCGCCATCATGGGCAACTCCATCACCGACGGCAAATGTTCTACGGATAATGCCCAGAACCGATGGCCCGACGTGATGTCGGAGATGCTGCAGCTGAAGCATAAGATAACCAACCAGGGCGTATTGAACCTGGGCATCGGCAACAACCGGGTAACCGTGCCGGGCGGTTTCGGTGCACTCGCCAAGGAACGCTTCGACCGAGACATTCTGATGCAGAGCGGCGTAAAGAAGGTAATTATCTTTGAAGGCATCAACGACATAGGTGCTGCCAAGAGCGGCAACAGCGAAACGGTAGCCCGCCAGATTATAGAGAGTATACAAGGAATGATGAGGAAGGCGAAGGCACGGAAGATGAAAGTTTATCTGGGCACCATCACGCCTTTCAAGGGTGCCGGCTACTACAGCCACTTCCACGAAGCAGCCCGACTCTATGTAAACGACTGGATTCGAAGTCAGGCAAAGAACGCAGATGGCATTCTAGACTTCGCCAAGCTGCTTCAAGACCCGAATGATGACAGAAGGATGAAACGGGAATATGCCAGCAACGACTGGCTCCACCCGAATCCGGCAGGCTACAAGGCGATGGGAATCTATGCCGCTGATATCGTCAAGTAAGAAAAAAGCCGCCCTATTACAGGCGGCTTTTAATATATATAAAAGATTTTACTTCAAGACAATCTTGCAATCATCCAGGCTCTCTACGGTAGCGAGCGCCTCATAACGGATTCCCTCCTTGCGCAGGAAGTCACCACCATGCTGGAAAGCCTTCTCGATGATGAAGCCCATCGCCTCAATCTTGGCACCAGCCTTCTCGCAAAGGTCCATCACGCCCTTAGACGCATTACCATTGGCAAGGAAATCATCGATAAAGATAACATGGTCCTCAGGAGTAAGATAACTGTTGCTCACACAAACCGTATAATCGCGGTCCTTTGTAAAAGAGTGAACCACAGAGGTAATCATACCCTCCATAGTCTTAGGCTGCTTTTTCTTCACAAATACAACAGGAAGATTGGTCAGATAACCTACCATGATGGCAGGCGCGATGCCCGAAGCCTCGATAGTAATAATCTTGTTGTACTTGATGTCCTTGAAAAGGCGCACGAATTCCTTAGCTAAGTCCATCATCAGAATAGGGTCCATCTGATGGTTTACAAAGCTGTCTACTTTTAAGATTCCACCAGGAAAGCATCTGCCCTCCTGCATAATTCTTTCTTTCAGTAAATCCATTATGACTTGAACTTTAATATGGTTATTGGGTGCAAATTTACTACTTTTTTCGCAAACAAGGAAGTTTATCGCCCAATAATTTTGTTTTGTCTGCAATTTAGCGTAATTTTGCAGCAGAAATGAATAAGATGTTCAGGGAGCATGATATGATGCCCCCTATAAAACTATAAGAATATGAATCCATATATCAAACAATTCCCCGACCTCATGGCGGGCAAGAAAATCATGTATGTTCACGGTTTCCTCTCTTCTGCACAGAGCGGCACCGTAAAGATGTTGCAGGAACTGATGCCGAATGCCACCCTCGTGGCTGAAGACATCCCGGTACATCCGGAAGAGGGCATAGAAATGCTGCAGAAGATGGCGGAGACTGAGAAGCCCGACCTTATCATCGGTACCTCGATGGGAGGCATGTATACCGAACTGCTGAAAGGATTCGACCGCATCCTCGTAAACCCAGCCTTCAAGATGGGCGATACAATGAGCAGCATGACCGGCAAGCAGGAATTCCAGAACCCGAGAAAGGACGGAGTGAACGAACTGATGGTTACCAAAGGCCTCATCAAGGAATACCGTGACTTTACCGAGCGTTGCTTCCAGGACATTACTCCCGAGGAGCAGCAACGTGTTTACGGTCTCTTCGGCGATGCTGATCCGTTGGTCCATACCTTCGACCTCTTCCATGAGCACTATCCGCTCGCCATCCCATTCCATGGCGAGCACCGCCTTATCGACAAGGTAGCATTCCACTATCTCTGTCCGGTAATCCGATGGATAGACGACAAGCAGAACGGCAAGGAGCGCCCTATCGTATACATCGACTTCGATGCTCTGCACGACAGTTACATGAAGGCAACCAGTTCGATGCACAAGGCTTACGAGATGCTGATAGAGCATTACAACGTATATATCGTAGCCCCAGCGCCAACCAACGACCATGAATACATGGCGAAGGTACAGACTTGGGTGGAGGAATATCTCTCTACCCCAGCCTACAACCACATCATCTTCTGCAACCAGAAGAACCTGCTCTACGGCGATTACTTCATCGACCCTAGCCCATGCGATGGTTTCATGGGTACGACGATAGAATACGGCAGTGATGAATTCAAGACCTTCGAAGAAATCATCACCTTCTTCGAAAGACTGGGAGGACAATAAAGGGAAGAGTGAAGAATTCTCTTCTTCTTCGCCACACGCCCTGAAAGGGCAGAAGCTCCTAGCCCAGGGTAACACCCTGGGTTAACATACAAACAAAAATGTCGCCCTGTAAGGGCAAAAGCTTCACATAATCAAAGCTTTTGCCCTTACAGGGCGAGGTTGTTAAAATCATCATACCCCCAGGGTGTTACCCTGGGCTAGGAGCTTCTGCCCTTTCAGGGCGAGCTGCGATTATGCCTTATCCAGATTCTTCGGCAACACGAGGTTCAGGATAACGGCGAGCAGGAAGACTACTGCCACACAGTTATCAGCAAAAACGGTGCGCACAATCTCTGGGAAGATGTTGAACATACCTGTTGCAGATGTGAATCCGAGACCTACGCTGAGCGAGAGGCTCACGATGACCATGTTGCGCTGAGAGAAGCCTGTACGCGCCATCATGCCGAAACCTGCAAAGAGGATGCTACCGAACATCATGATGGTACAGCCACCCAAAACTGCCTGAGGAATCGTAGTCAATACATAACCGATAGCTGGGAAGATACCACCGATAACCATGATGATGGCACCCATGGCAATAGTAAAGCGGTTCACCACTCCCGACATCGCTGCCAAACCTACGTTCTGACTGAAAGAAGTGATAGGAGTACAACCGAAAAGACCGGAAACCGAACTGACGAAACCATCGCAGCAGACTGCCGCACCCATCTCCTTAGTCTTAGGATCACGCTTCAACGCACTGTTGCAGAGCGCAGAAGTATCACCAATCGTCTCTGTGGCAGAAACCAGATATACTGCTACCACCGAGAGAATAGCACCGATATTAAACTCAGGTGTAAATGGAAGAAGCTTTGGCAAAGCTACGATAGAGAGACCAGAAAGTCCGCTGAAATCTATCATTCCCATAAACAGAGCCAGAACATAACCTACCAGCAGTCCTACCAATACAGAGAGTGAACGCAAGAAACCCTTGGCGAAAATCTGACAAAGCAGACAAGCCAGCAAAGTGACAGAACCCACAACCCAGTTGTTCATGCTACCGAAATCAGCAGCACCCTGACCACCCGCAAAAGAGTTGGCACCAACAGGAAGGAGCGAGAAACCGATGGCTGTTACCACGGTAGCGGCTACTACAGGCGGAATGAGCTTGATCCAATACTTGGCGAAAAGTCCGAGTGTTCCTTCTACCAGACCACCAATGATGACAGCGCCTATCAAAGTACCCATACCATGAGCACCGGCAATGGCGATGGCGAGCGAAAGGAAGGTGAAGGAGATACCCATCACGATAGGAAGGCGTGAACCGATGCGCCATACTGGATAAAGCTGCACCAAGGTACCGATACCAGCGATGACCATACAGTTCTGGATAAGCACGGCGCTCACCGAACTGTCCAAACCTATCGCACCAGCGAGAATCATGATTGGCGCAATATTGCTGACAAACATCGCCAGCACATGCTGAAGACCAAATGGGAGTGCTTTACCTACGGGCACTCTGCCGTCTAATTTGTAGAGGTTTTCTATTGACTGTTCCATTGTCGTTATAATAATTAGAGAATTTCCATTATCCATCAATTCAGTGTCTTTTCTGAATTTGGCGGCAAAATTACAAAGAAAATCTGAGAAATCGTTCCTTTTCTCCATTTTTCTCTATCCCGCATGATAGAATACAAGAAGAATCTACAAAAAAAGGAAGGCTGCGGTTCATAATCCGTGCAACCTTCCCTTTTTATCTTATCTCATTAATACTCCGTCTTTTCCGCATTTTCCTCCCACATGCGGAAAGCACCGAGCGCCTCATCGCGCATCAGGGCAATCATCGGCTTGTGGCGGTCTTCTATCTTGCGGTCTATCTCCTCGTAGATAAACTCATCATCGAAACCTATCTTTGCCGCATCCTTCCGGTCGTTGGCATAATAGATACGGTCGAGATGTGCCCAATAGATGGCACCCAGGCACATCGGGCAAGGCTCGCAGGAGGTATAGATTTCGCAACCTTCCAGATTGAAGGTCTTCAGCTTGCGGGTGGCCTGTCGGATGCAGTTCACTTCGGCATGAGCCGTAGGGTCGAGGTCGATGGTTACACTGTTGGAAGCCTCAGCGATGATGATACCGTCCTTGGCAATCACAGCACCAAAAGGTCCGCCCCCCGTCTTCACGCTATTCTTTGAGAGCTCAATGGCTCTATGCATCAATTCTTCCTTTGTCATTGTTTAATATCTTTAGATTAATAATACCCCTTCTTTTCAATTGGGGGCTACAAATATACAAAAAAGAAATGATACGGCAAGCATTTCATACGAAAAAATGCTTAATGGAATACTTTTTCCCCATCACCTCGTTAATTATCCATAATTATAAATACATTTATTATAAGAGTATTTATAATTTTTGTAACTTTGCGCCATCACTTATAAAAAATTGATTATGGATATACCCTTTATTTATGGAAGACTCGCTGAGAAAGAGAGTTTTATCGACAGAATAGAAGACCGAAGGGAACTGAAGAATTTCCTTCGCCACGGCATCAACGTCATCTTGGTATCTCCAAGAAGATGGGGAAAATCTTCGCTTGTCAGAACCTCTATGGAAGAATTAATGCAGGAAGAATCCAAGACAAAGGTTTGCTTTATGGATGCCTCCAAGATTCATACGGAGGAGGAATTCTACAACAAATTTGCCTCCATCGTGATACAAGGAGTTTCTTCCACATTGGAACAGAAATTATCTGACTTGGTGAAATTTATCAATCGTTTTACCCCAAGCATCACGATAGCTTCCGACCCGATGAATAGTGTAGAGGTCAACCTAAAGGTGAATCCTGTAAAGGAAAGTCCTGAAAACATTCTGCAACTCCCCGAAAGGATAGCCGAGGCTAAAGGCATCAAGATTATCGTCTGCATCGATGAGTTTCAGCAACTCGCCAACCTCCCAAAATGGAAGAACCTTGAAGCTATGCTGAGGGCTGAATGGCAGTTGCAGCACCATACCACCTATTGTCTCTACGGCAGCAAGATGCACATGATGAAAGATATTTTCAACAAGGCGAACAGTCCCTTCTTTAAGTTCGGACAACTGATGAACCTGAAGAGAATAGCCAAGAAATATTGGATTCCATACATCATGAACAATTTTAAGAAGACAGGAAAAACTATCTCTGAGAGCCAAGCAGAATGTCTATGCGAAAGAGTGAAGTATAACTCTTGGTACGTACAGCAATATTGCTTCTTCCTATGGTCACACACAGACAAAGAGGTGACGCAAGAACTCCTCGACAACCAGCTCCAACTGGTTTTGGACACCAACGAAGACTTGTTCTTGACAGAGATGGACGAGCTCACTCCCACCCAAATCGGCATGTTGAAAGCCATCGCTTCTGGCGAAAAGCACTTCAATGCCAAGGATGTCGTAGAGACGTATGGTCTGGGGCAGCCACAGAGCATCACACGTAACAAGAAAGTATTAGTAGAGAAAGATCTCGTTGAGAAACATCTTCAAGATTTCTCATTCGTCGATCCAGTCTTCGAACTTTGGCTGAAGAGAGAATACAACATTTTACCATAATGGGAATAAAAACAGCCAATAATCGCATTTTCGAGGAAAGAGATGAGGTAAACATCTCTCAAGATTAAGCAATATTTCATGAATCAAAACAATATCAGCGCCGCAGAACTCTTCCTTAGGGTAAGAGAACTTTTGATACTCCCCGAACTGGAGCCGAAGACACGCAACAAGATGATGCACGATACGCTCATCCTCTGCTGCCACGAAGGAGTGAAGGAAACGAAACAGGCTTTCGGTAACCTTTTCTCCCAGGTGGATTATCTCTGTAAGGCTCACGGCATCAAGGTGGCAGACAAGATTGCCATCCAGACCATGCGCCGGCACAGTAATTCGCAGGAACCACTCTCAAGCGAAGATTTGAAATATGATGCACGTGCCCTAGCCATCTTCATCTCTGCCGTATTCGGAGTGGATGTTCCCCACGAGCTGAACGTGCTCATTCCCCATACCAACCGCCCTTATCAGAAAGGACTGGAAATCAACAACCGCCGCATACGCTGCATCGTGAAGAACTGGGACAGCGATTTCATCCGCGTGGATATTGACCAGGATGCTGACGAAGAGGAATATCTCGTTCAACTGAAAGATGAAGAGAACCATATCAACCATACCTACCTCTGGGATATCCTGAAGGAAGGTATGCAGCTCAACCTGCTCGACTGTCAGGTAAAGCAGCCCGTCATCACCCCCCGACTCATCGTGGTGGAACCCGATTATCTGGTAGATATCAGTAGCATTGCCACCTGCTTCACGGCTTTCGGTCATCATCCCCTGCTCTATCTGCTGAACCAGATGAAGCCCCGCGCCAACACCCAGGCTACCCTGCTCGGTAACTTTGCCGGTGCTGCGCTAGATGACATCATCAATACAAACGGCAAATACCAGATGAACGAAACCATAAAGACGAATTTCAGGGAGAAAGCACTGGAGTTCTGCACCTGTCCCTGGTTTGATGCCAAGAAATTCTATACCGATGCCAACCAGCAGGCATTCAATCTGCAGCAGGTAGTGGATATTCTCTTTCCCCGCACCTCATCGCAGGCACAGATGTCAGCCTTCCGCGGTGAAAGTCTTTACGACAGGAAGAAAGCCATCCTCGAACCTTCGTTCGTCTGCGAAGCACTCGGCATACAGGGACGTGTGGACCTGATGACCACCGACTGCAAACTGCTGGTGGAGCAGAAATCGGGACGCAACATGAATATCGAAACCCATCAGGTAGATCCGGGGTATCACAGTTATCAGCTGGAGCCCCACTATGTACAGCTGCTGCTCTACTATGGCGTATTGCAGCACAACTTCAAGCTGAGCAACAACCGCGTGAATATCCGTCTGCTCTACTCCAAGTATCAGCCGCAAGATGGATTGATGGTGGTAGCCTACTACCAGAAGCTCTTCAAGGAAGCCATAGAATACCGCAACCAGCTCGTTGCTGCCTCCTTCGAGATAGCCAAGGAAGGTTTTGAACATGCGCTCAACGAGTTTACACCCGATGTACTCAATGTAGCAGGCACACAGGACTTCTTCTACAACAAGTATCTGAAGCCGCAGATAGAAGCCATCACCAGTCCGCTCCACAACCTCACCCCATTAGAGGAGGCTTACTTCTGCCGCATGATGACCTTCGTGTTGCGGGAACAGATGATCAGCAAGGTGGGCGCACAGGAAGGCACCAACACATCAAGTTCCGACCTCTGGACCATGCCACTCGCCGAAAAGAAAGATGCCGGCAATATCTATACCGACCTGCACATCATCCGAAAGGAACAGAGCAGCGCAGGAAGCGGATATGATACCATCACCCTGAGCGTGCCCGACCAGGGAAAGGACTTCCTGCCCAACTTCCGTATCGGCGACATGGTGTATCTCTATACCTACAGGCTGAAGGAAGAACCCGACGTAAGAAAGGCTATATTATATAAAGGTGTACTGCAGGAGATTCACAGCGATGAGATTGTGGTGCATCTCACCGACGGACAGCAGAATGCCGATATCTTCGAGATGAATCTGCCTTACGCCATAGAACATGGAACGAGCGATGCATCGACAGGCGGAAGCATACGTAACCTGCACCAGTTTATCTGTGCACCCAAGGAGAAACGCGACCTGCTGTTAGGGCAGCGTGCTCCGCAAAGAGACGCCTCGCTGTCATTGACCAGACATTACGATGATGTACTGGACGACATCATTCTCCGTGCCAAGCAGGCACAGGATTACTTCCTGCTCGTGGGACCTCCGGGAACAGGAAAGACCAGTCGTGCCCTGAAGTTTATGGTAGAAGAAGCATTGAACGATGGAACGGGAATGCCGACAGCAGAAAGCATCGCCTCGGGAGGCAAGACGGCTCAGCAGCCTGCATCCTCCATCCTCCTGATGAGCTATACCAACCGAGCCGTAGATGAAATCTGCGAGATGCTGGTAGATTCCGGCATCCCATTCCTTCGCCTCGGCAGCGAGTACTCCTGCGACGAGCGGTTCCGCCCTTATCTGATAGAGAAAGCCATCAGCGACTGTCCGAAGCTCGAAGCCATCAAACAATATATAATAGGAACGCGAGTAATCGTGGGCACCACTTCGATGATGACCTCCAAGCCGTTCATCTTCTCGCTGAAGCACTTCAAGCTTGCCATCATCGACGAGTCGAGCCAGATACTGGAGCCAAATCTCATCGGTCTCCTGTCTGCCGTGGATAAGTTCATCCTCATTGGCGACTACAAGCAGTTGCCAGCCGTGGTGCAGCAGAGCGAGCAGGATTCAGGCATTCCTACCATCAACGACAGTCAGAAAGATGGCATCATCGACATGAGCATCCTGCAGGACATCTGTCTTACCAACTGCCGCAACTCCCTCTTCGAACGTCTGATTCATTGGGAAGATCACGAAGAGCGCAGCGAATTCATCGGCATTCTGCGCCGCCAAGGCAGAATGCATCCCGAGATTGCAGAGTTTCCTAACCGGATGTTCTACCGTCGGGAGAAACTGGAACCCGTGCCTTGTCCACACCAGTTGGAGACGGAGCTGGCATATACTCTCCCGTCAGAAGATGCGATCGACGACCTGCTGAAGGAGCACCGCATGATATTCCTCCCATCCAAATTCTGCAAGGAACCGAATGTATCCGATAAGATCAATGCCAACGAGGCAGCAATCGTGGTAGACCTGCTTCGCCGCATCCACCGCTTCTATGGAGAGCGTTTCGATGCCAAGAAGACGGTAGGCGTCATCGTTCCTTACCGCAACCAGATAGCCATGGTGCGCAAAGGCATCGAAAAGCTCGGCATTCCGGAACTGGAGAAAATCAGTATCGATACCGTAGAGCGGTACCAGGGCAGCCAGCGAGATGTCATCATCTACAGTTTCACCATCCAGAACATCTGGCAGCTCAACTTCCTTGCCGGCAACAGTTTCGTAGAAGACGGCGCCATCATCGACCGCAAGCTGAACGTAGCCATCACCCGTGCCCGAAAGCAGATGATTATGACAGGCAACCCGGAGATATTGCGCAATAATCAGATTTTTAGCGAATTAATGAACTATGTGAAGGAAAAAGGAGGATATTTTTAAAATTTCCCCCAAAAAGTTTGGTGATACGGAAATAAAGTCCTATCTTTGCATTCGAATTATACACAAAAGGATAAACAAGAGACATAAATACAGATATAGGATTCCGGTGCTTCACTGGCACTGGAATTCTTTATTTTTTATGCTACTTGCCAACCGATTATTAATAACATTAAAACAACAAGAAAATTATGGCTTACATGTCACAAGAAGGCTACGACAAACTCGTAGCTGAGCTGAAACAGCTCGTATCTGTAGAGCGCCCTAAGGCATCAGCCGCAATTGCTGAAGCCCGCGACAAGGGTGATTTAAGTGAGAATTCTGAGTATGATGCCGCTAAAGAGGCACAGGCTCATCTGGAAGATAAGATCAATCGCCTGAAGCTCACCATTGCCGAGGCCAAGATTATCGATACCAAGCAGCTCAGCACCGACAGCGTGCAGATTATGTCGAAGGTAGAGATGACCAACATGGCTAACAAGGCAAAGATGACTTATACCATCGTGAGCGAGAGCGAGGCAAACTTGAAGGAAGGCAAGATTTCCATCAAGACTCCTATCGCACAGGGATTGCTCAACAAGAAGGTAGGTGAGGTTGCAGAAATCAAGATTCCTCGCGGCACCATCAATCTTCGCATCGACAAGATTTCATTTGAATAAAACGGAATAAAAGGAACTATCATATCGGCAGCAATGCCCGTATGACGGTTCCTTTTATGTTATATGTAAGCCTACCCGATATACTCTACAGAAAATGAAAGTAGCCGATGCAACGACATCAAAAAGAGAATAAGATAATATGTATTGTAAATTATAAATTATTAATTATAAATTGATTAGCGATTATGGCAAGCATTTTTTCAAAGATTGCAGCAGGAGAGATTCCTAGCTACAAGTGTGCAGAAAGCGACAAGTTCTATGCTTTCCTCGACATTAGCCCTATCGGCAAAGGTCATACTTTGGTGATTCCCCGTAAGGAGGTTGATTACATCTTCGATATGGAAGACGAAGACCTGGCTGAGTTTGAGGTTTTCGCCAAGAAGGTAGCCAAGGCTATCAAGGCAGCCTTCCCATGCAAGAAAGTGGCGCAGGTTGTTTTGGGTCTGGAGGTTCCTCATGCCCATATCCACCTCATCCCAATGAACAGCGAAGCTGATGTAAACTTCCGCAAGGAGCATCTCAAACTCACAGAGGAAGAGTTCAAGGAAATTGCTGATAAGATTTATACAGAATTCAAGAAACTTTAAATGCAAGAAGTTTCAAACAGAAAAAGAGCTGCGAATATGCTTCGCAGCTCTTTTTATATCTTTATTTCATAAGCTCTTGCTTAGACGAACTCATCGCCTTTCTTCATCTGCACCTCGTTTACATATTTACGCACCAGGGCAGAAGAATCTTCTTTCTTGCATATCAACAATACATTGTCATTCTCGGCTACTATGAAACCATCCAGTCCGTTCAATACAGCCAGCTTTCCTTTAGGCAACTTGATTACATTGTTGTGACAATTCTCCATCATCACATCGCTGTCAACAACCACGTTGTCATCGCTGCTCTTCTGCATCGCCTCGTAGATACTGTGCCAGGTACCCAGATCAGCCCAGCCGAAGTCACACTTCATCATATAGACATTGCTAGGTTTGTCAAGCACTCCGAAATCTACTGATATATTAGGATAAGAAGAGAAGCTCTCCTTCATGTAAGCGTTCTCAGTCTCCACACTGAATTCGGGATACTGTTTATCGTAATCACGGAGTACAGGGGGCAGAATCTTGCAGAAACACTCACGCAGATACTTCACATTAGAAAGGAATAAACCCGTATTCCAATAGAACTCTCCACTCTCTACAAAAATCTTGGCAAACTCTCTTTCCGGTTTCTCTGTAAACGACTGCACCTTGTACAATCCGTTGCCGATAGCTTCACCCATCTGAATATATCCATATCCAGGTTCAGGACGGGTTGGTTTCACACCCATCGTCAGGAAACGGTCATGTTCTGCCACAAAAGCCAGTCCTTCCAATACGTTTTCCCGGAAAGCATCTTCATTGAAGATAGCCTGATCCGAAGGAGTGGCGATGATGCAGGCATCAGGATTGAGCATCGAGATGCGATGACTGGCCCATGCCATGCTAGGTGCCGTATTGCGATGAATAGGTTCCGCCAATATCCGTTCTGCAGGAACCTCAGGCAACTGTTCCTTTACCAGTTGAACATATTCTTCATTTGTGTTGATAAATATATGGTCGGCAGGCACGATCTTTGCCATACGGTCAAAGGTTTGCTGAAGCTGGGTGCGCCCCACTCCAAAGAAGTCGACAAACTGCTTCGGATAGTTGCTGCGGCTGCAAGGCCAGAGTCTGCGGCCCTTACCTCCCGCCAATATCACACAATAATTATTTCCGTTACTCTTCATATCTTGAGTCTAATATTTTGTTGGTTTTCAAAATTCATCTGTAAAGTTAGTGATTATCCGTGAAAGTGCCAAAGATTTTCTTGAAAATTAATAAAGTGGACTATAAAAACAACAAAAATTTAATGTTTCTGCATTAAAAATGCATTTTTAGAAAAAAAAGTCACCAAAAAGTTTGTCAGTTCAAAAATTATTAGTACCTTTGCAACCGCAAATAAGCAAGGTGGTATTTGCCCAGATGGCGGAATCGGTAGACGCGCTGGTCTCAAACACCAGTGGAGCAATCCATCCCGGTTCGATCCCGGGTCTGGGTACCAAGATGGAGAGAAGTTTTACTTCTCTCCTTTTTTCGTTTATACACCTTAGCATATATACACATTTATCCCTGCATATCTACCCACTTACATCCTATCATATCCCCCATTCCACGAAAACGTTTACAGCGATTTATTTAGAATAAGCCTTTCTATTTTTGGTTTTTCAAAAGATAATATTTATCTTTGCAGAAGAAATAACTTATATATAATAACCCAACAAACCGAAAAAATAGATGAAGAAATTTTTTAGCATGGTATGTGCTTGCTTGTTGGCGCTAAGTGCCCAGGCAACCGACATCAAGAAGTATGATGCTCTTTACGAGAATCTACCATTCCAGATGGAGAAGGTGACCCGTCCGCAATTCCCAGCCAATGAGGTAAACCTCAAGGACTTTGGCGCTATTGGAGATGGCTCTTCTCTCTGTACCACAGCCTTTGCCAAGGCTATCGATGCGCTGACTCAGAAAGGCGGCGGCAAACTCATCGTTCCACAGGGCGTATGGTTCACAGGTCCTATCGTATTGAAGAGCAATATCAACCTGCATCTCGAAAAAGGTGCAGTCATCCTTTTCTCACCAGATGATGCCCTCTACCCTTTTATAGAAACATCGTTTGAGGGTTTGGATACACGCCGCTGCCAGTCGCCTATCTCTGGCCATCATCTTACCAACGTGGCAATTACCGGTCAGGGGTGCATTGACGGAAACGGAGAATACTGGCGCCCATTGAAGAAGCAGAAGGTTACCGCTGCACAGTGGAAGCAGATTACTTCACGTGGCGGTGCATTCAAGAGAGCCGATTACTGGTTCCCATCAGAAGGTGCATTGAAGGCAGACAACAGTGCCAACATGAATGTGCCTAAAACTCCAGCTTCAGAAGAAGAATGGAATGAGATCAAGCGTTTCCTCCGCCCTGTAATGATCAGTCTCGTAAACTGCAAGAACGTTTGGCTTAATGGTGTCATCTTCCAGAATTCACCTGCATGGAACATCCATCCGCTGATGTGCGAGAACGTTCTTATAGAAGATGTATTGGTTCGTAACCCTTCATACGCTCAGAATGGTGACGGTCTTGACCTGGAGAGCTGCAAGAATGCACTTATCGTCAACTCTACTTTCGATGTAGGCGATGATGGTATCTGCATCAAGAGCGGTAAGGATGCTGACGGAAGAAAGCGCGGCATTCCTTGCGAGAATGTCATCGTAAACGGCTGTACCGTATTCAAGGGGCACGGTGGTTTCGTTGTTGGCAGCGAGATGAGTGGTGGCGTAAAGAATATCAAGGTGAGCGACTGCCAGTTCCTCGGCACCGATGTAGGTCTCCGTTTCAAGAGTACCCGCGGTCGTGGTGGTATAGTAGAGAATATCTACATCGACAACATGTCTATGTTTGATATTCAGACAGATGTCATCACCTTCGACCTTTACTACGGTGGCAAGTCTGCCGTTGAGGTTCTCAACGATGGCGATGAGGCTAAGAGCCAGAAGGTACAGAAGTTCAAGGTAGACGAGACAACACCTTGCTTCCGCAATATCGACATCAATCATGTCATCTGCCGCACAGCCCGTCGTGCAGCTTACTTCAACGGTCTCCCAGAGATGCCGGTAAGCAACATCCATATCAGGGATATGGAGGTAAACAATGCTGAGTATGGTATCGTCATCAACCGTACTGACGGCGTGAAGCTCGAAAACATCAAGATTAGTGCAAAGAATCACACCTTCGATGCAAAGAACTCGAAGAATGTGACTGTCAACGACAAGACATACAAGAAGATTGATGAAAAGGGTATCACTCTCGACTTCTAATCAAAATTAAAAGCCGCTCAACAGGCAAATCTGTTGAGCGGCTTTTTTATATGGAAATCATAGCACTACAGCTATGATGCCTAGTCTTTAAAATCAAGTGAGAGTTCACCTGTGCCTAGAAGATTGTAACTCATGCGATGATATGGAGTGACTCCAAATTCCCTGATGGCAGCACGATGCTTCTTGGTAGGATAACCCTTGTTGCCTTTCCAGTCGTACTGCGGATATTCTTCTGCCAGCGCATCCATGTAATCATCACGATAGGTCTTGGCAAGGATGCTGGCAGCTGCAATAGACAGATACTTGCCGTCACCCTTTACGATGGTTGTATAAGGCAAATCCTTGTAGGGTTTGAAGCGGTTACCATCCACGATAACTGCCTCCGGACGAACCTTGAGCTGGTCCAGGGCACGGTGCATAGCCAGAAAACTGGAGTTGAGGATATTGATTTTATCGATTTCTTCGGGAGTAACAATGCCCACGGCCCAAGCTACAGCATCACGCTCTATCTGCTCGCGGAGCGCCTTGCGCTTCTTATCTGTGAGCTTCTTACTGTCGTTCAATTCGGCATTCTGATAACCGGGCGGAAGGATAACGGCTGCTGCATATACGCTGCCTGCCAGACATCCTCTGCCAGCCTCATCGCAGCCAGCCTCTACCATATCCTTATAATAATGACTTTCTAACATAATTATGATGAATTTTACGTGCGCTGTATGCGGCTAAAAAGTCTTTATCTTTAGAACATCATAGCCACTCGTTTAACGCCCGCTACAAGCGCATCTATTTCTTCCTTGGTGTTGTACAAGGCAAAGCTGGCACGAACGGTGCCGAGAATGCCGTAGCGGTCCATCAAAGGCTGAGCGCAATGATGACCGGTACGTACAGCGATGCCCAGACGGTCGAGCAAGGTGCCCATATCCATGTGATGAATATCACCAACCAAGAAGCTGACAACGGCATCTTTGCCCTCCTGCTCACCAAAAAGCCTGATTCCATCGATGGTTCGCATCTGCTCCATACAGTAGCGGGTGAGTTCCTGCTCGTGCTTGGCTATGTTATCCATGCCGAGTGCAGAGACATAATCGATGGCCTTTGCCAGACCATGGGTAGCTACATAATCAGGAGTACCAGCCTCGAACTTGAATGGCAACTTCTCGAAAGTAGTCTTTTCGAAACTTACACTCTCAATCATTTCGCCACCGCCCTGATAAGGAGGCAACTTGTCGAGCCATTTCTCCTTGCCGTAAAGCACACCGATACCGGTAGGACCATAAATCTTATGTCCGCTGAAAGCGAAGAAATCGCAATCCATATCCTGTACATCCACAGCAAAATGAGGAGTACTCTGAGCGCCATCCACCATGACAGGCACATCGTGCTCATGAGCAATCTTTATCATCTCTTTTACCGGATTCACCGTACCGAGCACGTTGCTCACCTGGGCAATGCTCACGATTTTGGTGCGTTCGGTAAATAAATTGGCGAATTCATCGAGGTTAATCTCACCTTTATCGTTGATAGGGATTACACGGATGGCGATTCCCTTCTTGGCAGCCTGCAACTGCCAAGGCACGATATTGGAGTGATGCTCCATGGTAGAGATAATCACCTCGTCGCCCTCGTCCATAAAGGCATCGCAGAACGATGAAACCACGAGATTCAGACTCTCGGTAGTACCGCGGGTAAAGATGACTTCCTCAACCTTAGGCGCATTGATAAACTTGCGCACAGTTTCGCGGGCTGCCTCATGTAGGTCGGTGGCCTGCTGAGAGAGATAGTGAACACCACGATGCACATTCGCATTTACATTGAGATACTCGTCGCGCATGGCATCGAGCACGCACAATGGCTTCTGCGTGGTTGCCGCATTATCCAGATACACCAATGGCTTATCATAGACCTTTCTCGATAAAATCGGGAAATCTGCTCTTACTTGATTGATATCATACATATTTTTAAGAAGTTAAGGAGTTAAAGAAGTTAAGACATCGGTAAATCTGTCTTCAAAAGGAATCTCAAACAATATAACAATTGTCTTAACTCCTTTAACTACATAATTATCTACTTACAAAGCTTGCAGCCCTCGCACTTATTGAGTTCACCACGGAATCGCTTCTCTACGAGATGATGCAGGCGATCGCGCAATGGCTCCAGCTCCATCTTGTCGATGACTTCGTTGATAAATGCAAACTGAAGGAGCAACTTAGCCTCCTCGCGGCTCACACCACGCTGCTGCATATAGAACAATGCGGCATCGTTGAGCTGACCTACAGTACTTCCATGCGCACACTTCACATCATCGGCATAAATCTCCAACATCGGCTGGGTGAACATGCGGGCAGTCTTCGTAGCACAGAGGTTCTGGTTGGTTTCCTGAGAAATAGTCTTCTGGGCACCATGACGAACCAGTACTCTGCCGGCAAAAGCACCACGTGCCTCACCATCGAGCACATACTTATAAAGCTCGTTGCTGGTACAATGACCCACCTGATGATCGATGAGCGTATTGTTGTCAACCACCTGGTTCTTGTCGGCAATCACACAACCATTGCAGAAGCACTCAGCTCCCTCGCCCTTGAATACGAGGTCAAGACGGTTGCGGGTGATACCGTTATGAAGGGTGATGACGTTATGGTTTACACGGCTGTTAGCCTGCTGCTCGATATAAACGTTGCTTACACGGCGGTTCTTGTAATGAGTCTCCTCCAGGCAATAGAGGTCGAGACTGGCATTCTCGCCTACAAATGCCTCGATAACCTGAGTAGCGAGGAAGTTCTTGTCATCGGCTGCATGGTCGCAGAAGAGGAACTTAGCCTCAGCACCCTGTTCCATGACGATGAGAACACGGCGGTTTACCATCAAATCTACATCCGAACGGAGAATATTGATGACCTGAATGGTTCGCTCTACCTTTACATTCTTTGGAACATAAATCAGCAAACCATCCTGTGCCAGGAATGTATTCAATGCGGTGATGCCATCTTCATCGGTTTTGGCAATCTTGGCATAGTATTTCCCGATGAATTCAGGGTTTTCTGCAGCAATCTTGTTCAAAGAATCCACGATAACACCCTCTGGCAACTCTACCTTTGGCAATGCTTTGTTATAAAAAGCATCGTTTACAACGAAGTAGAGCGAAGTGCTCAGATTAGGCACATCGCAGCGGAAAGCCTCGTATGGATCTACCGGAATTTCCAGACGGTTCAAGTTCAAGCCATAGTCTGGCTCGAAGATGGCGCTCATATCTGTGTACTTGTATCTTTCTATCTTTCGGGAAGGGAAGCCCAAGCGACGGAAGTCCTCGAATGCTGCATCGCGCACCGCATTGAGCACCTCAGCACTGTTCTTCTTGATTATTCTCGAAGAAGACTGATACAAGTCTAAATATTGTTTTTCTGAATGCATAGCCATCCTCCCTATTATTTCTCATCTACTTCTGCCTTGATCCAGTCGTAGCCACGAGCCTCAATCTCCTTGGCAAGTTCAGGACCGGCAGTCTTCACGATTCTACCCTTATAGAGTACGTGAACCACACTTGGCTTAATCATATCGAGCAGACGCTCGTAGTGAGTGATGACGATGGCAGATGTCTTGTCGGTATGCATCTTGTTCACACCATCTGCTACAATACGCATCGCATCCACGTCGAGACCAGAGTCGGTTTCATCGAGAATAGAAAGCTTTGGCTCCAGCATAGCCATCTGGAAAATCTCGTTGCGCTTCTTCTCACCACCCGAGAAACCTTCGTTTACAGAACGGCGAGCCAACTTGCTGTCTAATTCCACCAACTCGCGCTTCTCACGCATCAGCTTCATGAATTCGCTTGTGTTCAATGGTTCCAACCCCTGATACTCACGCTTGGCATTGATAGCCGCACGCATGAAGTTGGTCATGGATACGCCAGGAATCTCCACCGGATACTGGAAAGAGAGGAACAAGCCTTCACGGGCACGGTCCTCTGGTTTCATATCCAGAAGGTTCTTGCCGTTGAAGATAGCCTCGCCCTCGGTTACGGTATAGAGAGGGTTACCTGTAAGCACAGCGCTCAAGGTTGACTTACCGGAACCGTTAGGTCCCATGATAGCATGTATCTCACCATCGTTGATAGTCAGGTTGATACCTTTCAATATTTCTTTGCCTGCAATAGTTGCATGCAGATTCTTTACCTCTAACATAATTTTAGTCAATTTTTATCGATTTCATCGAGAATTATGATAACTATCCTACGGTTCCTTCGAGTGAAACACTCAGGAGTTTCTGTGCCTCAACGGCAAACTCCATAGGCAACTTGTTAAGCACATCCTTGGCATAACCGTTTACGATCAAGCCGACAGCCTCCTCGGTAGGAATGCCTCGCTGATTGCAATAGAAGAGCTGGTCTTCTGAAATCTTCGAGGTAGTTGCCTCATGCTCGAACACGGCTGTGTCGTTATGGGCATCCATATATGGGAAGGTATGCGCTCCACAATCGCTGCCCAGCAACAAAGAGTCGCAGGAACTGTAGTTGCGCGCATTATCGGCATTGGATGTAGCACGAACCAGACCACGATAGGAGTTCTGGCTATGACCTGCCGAAATACCCTTCGAGATGATGGTACTCTTGGTGTTCTTACCCATGTGAATCATCTTGGTACCGGTATCAGCCTCCTGATAGTTGTTGGTAACAGCTACGCTGTAGAACTCAGCTACAGAGTTGTCGCCACGCAAGATACAGGAAGGATACTTCCAGGTAATCGCAGAACCCGTCTCTACCTGAGTCCAGCTCAACTTAGAGTTCACACCGCGCAAGTCGCCTCGCTTGGTTACCAGGTTCAGCACACCACCCTTACCATGCTCATCACCAGGATACCAGTTCTGAACGGTAGAGTATTTTACCTCAGCATTATCCTTGACGATAATCTCTACGATAGCCGCATGGAGCTGGTTCTCATCACGCATCGGCGCTGTACATCCCTCCAGATAAGAAACATAAGCATCATCATCAGCGATGATCAATGTACGCTCAAACTGACCGGTGTTACGGGCATTGATGCGGAAGTAACTGCTCAACTCCATCGGACAGCGGACGCCCTTAGGAATATAAACGAATGAGCCATCACTGAATACGCAACTGTTCAAGGCTGCATAAAAGTTATCACGATAAGGAACTACGGTTCCCAGATACTCTCTTACCAAATCAGGATGCTCCTTCACAGCCTCTCCGATACTGCAGAAGATGACGCCCTTCTCACGGAGTTTCTCCTTGAAAGTAGTCTTCACCGACACAGAGTCCATGATGGCATCTACGGCGGTACCGCTCAAAGCCAGACGCTCCTCCAGAGGAATACCGAGTTTATCGAATGTCTTCTCCAACTCAGGATCAATCTCCTTGTTCTTCGGCTTCTTTGCCAAAGGGTCGGCATAGTATGAAATCTCCTGGTAGTCAATAGGTGGCACGTGAACGTGTCCCCACTTTGGCTCCTTGAGCGTCTTCCAGTAATTGTAGGCTTTCAGACGAAATTCGAGCATCCAGTCTGGCTCTCCCTTCTTCTGCGAGATCAGGCGCACAACATCCTCGTTGAGACCCTTTTCTATGATTTCAGTATGTACATCGGTGGTAAAACCATACTCGTATTTCTGGTCTATCACATCCTTGACAACCTGATTCTGTTCTTTCTCTTTCTCTGCCATTGTTATTTAGAATAACCTTTCGTTATTTTAACCCTAAATAGGGATAAGCCGCTGCGGACTCATCCCTACCTTATTATATATATGATAGAGCGAAAAACAAATGAATTCTTCACTTTTCGTTCTTCACTCTTCACTTTATTAAAGCTTCTGCTCTACCTCGATCTCAGTGAAGGTCTCGATAACGTCGCCCTCCTGGATATCGTTGTAGTTGACGAGGCTCAAACCGCATTCCATACCGGTAACCACCTCCTTGACATCGTCCTTGTAACGCTTCAAGGCACCGATTTCAGCAGTACGGATCACGATACCGTCACGGATGACGCGAGCCTTATCCTTAGCGTGCACCTTACCCTCGGTAACGAGACCACCGGCAATAGTACCCACCTTAGAAATCTTGAAGGTCTGCTTAACCTCAACCTGACCGGTAACAATTTCCTTCTTCACCTTGTCGAGCATACCAACCATCGCACTCTTGATATCGTCGATAGCATCGTAGATGATAGAGTATGTGTTGATTTCAACACCCTCACGGTCGGCAGCCTTACGAGCATCGGCAGATGGACGAACCTGGAAACCAACGATGACTGCATCTGAAGCAGATGCCAGCATCACGTCGTTCTCTGAAATCTGACCCACAGCCTTGTTCACCACGTTCACCTGAACCTTCTCGGTAGAAAGCTTGATGAATGAGTCGCTCAAAGCCTCAACAGAACCATCGGTATCACCCTTCACGATGACGTTCAACTCATGGAACTCACCACGTGCGATACGGTGAGAGATATCACCCAGGGTCAAGCGCTTCTGAGTACGCAAGCCCTGCTCACGCTGCAACTGCTCACGCTTGTTGGCGATTTCGCGAGCCTCCTGCTCTGTCTCGATTACGTGGAACTGGTCACCTGCAGTAGGCGCACCATTCAAACCGAGGATGATAGCTGGCTCAGCAGGAGCTGCTGACTTGATGTTGGCATTACGCTCATTGAACATCGCCTTGACACGACCCCAAGAAGTACCGGCGAGTACGATGTCGCCTACCTTCAAGGTACCGTTGGCAACCAATACGGTAGAAACATATCCACGACCCTTGTCGAGAGAAGACTCGATGATGGTACCTGTTGCACGACGGTTAGGGTTAGCCTTCAAGTCGAGCATGTCAGCCTCGAGGAGCACTTTGTCGAGCAAATCGTGAACACCGATACCCTTCTTGGCACTGATTTCCTGGCACTGATACTTACCACCCCACTCCTCAACGAGCAGGTTCATATTAGCCAAGTCCTCACGGATACGGTCTGGGTTAGCACCTGGCTTATCAATCTTGTTGATTGCGAATACCATAGGCACACCGGCAGCCTGGGCATGAGCGATAGCCTCCTTGGTAGTAGGCATCACAGAGTCATCGGCTGCGATAATGATGATGGCGATATCGGTAGCCTGGGCACCACGGGCACGCATGGCGGTAAACGCCTCGTGACCTGGAGTATCCAGGAAGGTAACCTTGCGGCCACTGTTCAGCGTAACACTATATGCACCGATATGCTGGGTAATACCACCTGCCTCACCAGCAATCACATTGGTATTGCGAATATAGTCAAGCAAAGAGGTCTTACCGTGGTCTACGTGACCCATGACGGTTACGATTGGAGCACGTGGAACCAAGTCGTTCTCATCATCCTCTTCCTCGCTCACGGCCTCCTGAACCTCGGCACTCACGTATTCGGTCTTGAAACCGAACTCCTCAGCTACCATGTTGATGGTCTCTGCATCCAGGCGCTGGTTGATAGAAACCATGATACCTACGCCCATCAGCGTAGAGATAACCTGAGTAACGCTGATATCCATCATCGTAGCCAACTCGCTAACGGTAACGAACTCAGTAAGTTTCAGGGTCTTGCTTTCCTTCTGCTCCTGACGAGCCTGATCCTGCAACTTCTCCTGAACAGCCTCACGCTTCTCCTTACGGTACTTAGCACCCTTCTTGTTCTGACTCTTGCTGGTCAAACGTGCAAGAGTCTCCTTAACCTGGCGTGCTACAGCCTCGTCATCAACCTCGATCTGGCGCTGGTTGCCGCGGTTGTTGTTATTGCCGCGATTATTATTGTTATTATTTCTGTTGCGGTTTTTGTTCTTCTTGTTATTACCGCCGTTGTTGCCATTACCTCCGCCATTATTCTTAGCTTCGGCATTGATGTCAACACGTTCTTTGTTGATACGAACACGCTTTTTGCGCTCATTGTGCTGTTGAGCCATTTTCTCCTCACGTTCCTTGCGGCGCTCCTCCTTGGTTTTCTTCTTAGGACGAGTGCTCTGGTTGAGGGAAGACAAATCTATCTTGCCCAACACCTTAGGCTCATTAGCAGTAAACTTCTTCTCACTCTTGAGAGTAAACACGCTGTTGTCTGCTGCGCCAGCAGAATGCTGTGCAGTTTCATTCTTAGCATGATGATGCTCTTTCTTTCCCTGAGGAGCATTCTGCTTATTCATCTGAGCGTTTGACTGCTGTGATTTCTGATGATTTTCCTGTTTCATTTGCTGTTTATGCTGAGAAGCCTGTTGTGGCTTCTGTTCCTTCTTTTGCTCAGCCTTAGGAGCGTCTTTCTTCTGCTCAGGACTGACGGCAGCAGTCTCAGGCTTTTCCGCAACAGACTCTGCAGCAGGCTTCTTACCGATATTGTCCAAGTCAATCATTCCCAGCGGCTTATACTGCTGCTGTCCATTAGACTCCAACAAGCTTTCAGCGCGATTGTCCTTCTGCTCTGGCGCACGCTTCTTATCTTTTGCTTTTTTGGTAAAGAGTTTCTCAGCCTGATCACGAACCTCTCTGTCCTGACTGAAGGCATCATTCAATGCCTTGTATTGCTGGTCGGTGAGTTTGAAGCTCGGTTCTGCCTTGACATCTCCCAGGTCTTTTCTTTTCTCTAGGAATTCAACTGCCGTCTGAAGTCCTATATTTAATTCACGTAGTGCTTTATTTAATCTGATGCTCATAAATTATTTATTCTCCTATTTTTAAAGTTAGATTCCCTGCAAGCACTCGCTGGCAAGGGAATTATTGTTCGAATTCGGCGCGCAACACGCTGAGTACATGATCAACGGTCTCCTCTTCGAGGTCGGCCTTCTCAATCAGCAAGTTGCGAGGTGCATTGAGTACCTGCTTGGCAGTATCAAGACCGATGCCCTTGATTGCATCGATAACCCACTGGTCAATCTCATCAGAGAACTCATCCAAGTAGATATCCTCATCGGCCTCATTCTCGTCTACCTCACGGAATACGTCGATGGTATATTCTGTAAGCATAGAAGCCAGTTTGATGTTCATACCGCCACGGCCGATAGCCAAACTAACTTCCTCAGGCTGCAAGTAAACCTCTGCTTTTTTGTTCTCATCATCAACATTGATTGAAGAAACCTTGGCTGGAGCCAACGCACGCTGAATGAAGAGTTTGGTATTGCTTGAGTAGTTGATGACATCGAGATTCTCGTTGCAAAGTTCGCGAACGATACCGTGAACGCGGCTACCCTTAACACCTACACATGCGCCAACCGGGTCGATACGCTCATCGAATGTTTCAACAGCAATCTTAGCACGCTCTCCCGGAAGACGGGCGATACGGCGGATTGCAATCAGACCGTCTGCAATCTCAGGAACCTCAGCCTCCAACAGGCGCTGCAGGAAGATTGGAGCAGTACGGCTCAAGATAATCTTTGGATTATTGTTCTCGTTGTCTACACGAAGGATGACCGCACGAACAGTCTCACCCTTGCGGTAAGTATCACCAGGAATCTGCTCAGTCTTAGGCAACATGAGCTCGTTGTTCTCATCATCTACAATCAGAACCTCGCGCTTCCAAACCTGATAAACCTCACCAGAGATAACCTGACCTACGCGATCCTTGTATTTGTTGTAGAGTGAATCATGCTCCAACTCAAGAATCTTGGAAGCCAAAGTCTGACGAAGAGTCAAGATGGCACGACGACCAAACTTATTGAAGTCAACCGTCTCACTTACATCCTCACCAACCTCGTAATCCGGCTCAATCTTACGAGCCTCAGAAAGTGTAATTTCCTTATTTTCATCTTCAACTTCGCCATCAGCAACAACTATACGGTTGCGATAAATTTCGAAGTCACCCTTGTCAGGGTTCACGATGACATCAAAGTTTTCGTCACTACCAAAAATCTTGGCAAGTACATTACGGAAGCTCTCCTCCAATACACTTACCAATGTAGTACGGTCGATATTCTTTGTTTCTTTAAACTCGCGGAATGTATCAACCATACTCGCTGTCAATTCTTGCTCTTTTTTAGCCATAACTTAATTGAAACTAATTATGTATTTTGTATATTTTACTTTATCCATCTGGTAAACGTGATCAACCTCCTGCTTAACCGGACGTTTTTTACCTTCAACCTTTACCTTTTCTTCAACGCCAACTGTGAAGTCATTTCCTTCAACAGCTTTCAAGATACCCTTCACCTTCTTGCCGTCGGCATCAAGCACCTCTACCTCCTTGCCAATGAAATTGATATACTGCTGCGGAACTTTGAACGGTTGACCCAAGCCTGCAGAGCCAACTTCGAGCTCATAGTCTTCCTCGTCACGGTTCAAATGATCCTCAATATACTTACTCAAGGCAACACAATCCTCAATCCATACTCCATCGGCATGGTCAATCTCAACAACGATTCTATCGTCGGGACTGATTTCAATGCTTACCAAGAAATATTCCTTATCTTGGAGCCATTCTTCAACTAATTTTTTTACGACGTTTTTATCAATCATATATACCTTATTAAAATAAAATGAGGAACTCTTGTGAGCCCCTCATTCCACTGAACGTTGCAAAATTACAAATATTTTTGTGATTAGCCAAAAAAAATGCAACTTTTTATTCGCAACGTGCACATTTTTAATCGATTGTGCACGTTTTTGTACTTATTTCTTCACAGGATGCAGTATTTTTTCGTATTCTGATGGAGAATTCAGCAATTTTACTGCTTCCTTAATCTGCTTGTCGTAACGCATGGAATTCTGGATGGCACCGCGCTGGAAATAATAGGCAGAAACGATGTCATTTTCCAACAGATGCTTGATGTAATCCTTGTTATAATCCAGATCCTTTGCCACATTATGGCTCAACTTTTTCTTCAAAGCCTCAAACTCTGCCTTGGCATCATCGTAGTAGCCTTCAAACTTAGCGAGTTTTTCCAAGTCTTTGAGATACTTTTCTGTTTCACGGTCGTACTGGAAGTTAGCCTTCAACACGCGTGTCTTGAATTCATCATAGTCGGCATCGGTCAGCGAGAATTCCTTCGCAGGAGCAATAGCAGGATGCTTGGCGATATAATCAACCTCATAATTAAGCATCACCTCATTACTGTCGCGGGCACCAGCCAGATAGAAGGCGATGTTTGGCAAAGAATCAGGCTTTACTTCTACATCCGGCTTCACGCCACCTCCATCTCTCACTTCTCTGCCACCTGCGGTATAGAACACCTTGGTAAGAGAGTCGGGAACATGCTCCACATAACCACCCTTATCGTGCTTATAGTTGAGTGCCTGAACGCATCGACCGCTAGGAATGAAATATTTAGCAGTAGTAAGTTTCACCTGTCCGTTATAAGGCAAATCCATGGTAGTCTGCACCAATCCCTTTCCATACGTGCGCGTACCTAATATTACAGCACGGTCATAATCCTGCAGACTGCCGCTCATGATTTCACTGGCACTGGCAGAATTCTCGTTCACCAACACCACCATCGGCATAACGGAATCTATCGGTTCAACCGTGGTCTTATAAACATGATTAGAACGCTGCAACTTTCCCTTCATCTCCAAGACTGTCTTACCTTTAGGCAAGAACATATTGATGATGCTGACCGCTTCGGTAACAGAACCACCACCATTATTACGCAGATCGAAGACAAGACTCTTGGCTCCTTGTTTTCTCAAATCGATGAAAGCACGACGCACTTCCTTGGCAGACTGCTCGGTAAAGGAATTGAAGTTGATGTAACCGATGCTACCCTCCAACATGCCATAATAAGGCAAGAACGGCAACTGGATGGTACGGCGTGTCACCTTCACCTTCATCGTCTTGCCTGTACTTGGGCGCTTAACTTTCAGCATGAAAGAAGAACCCGGGTCACCACGAAGATGATCGCTGACATAGCTCACCTCCTTATTGGTCATATCCTCATCATCAATACTCAGGATGATGTCACCCTTCTTCAGTCCCACTTCTGCAGCAGGCATATTCTCGTAAGGCTCGCTGATACAGACGCGCTGCAACTGGAAATTGTAGCGTATCACCGCACCTACACCCGCATACTTGCCGGTGAGCAGGTTCTTGAGTTCCTTCATCTTCTGCTCAGGATAATAGGTAGTATAAGGGTCGAGACTACGCAACATGGCATTGATACCATTTCCGACCACAACTTCAGCATCGAGCGTATCAACATACATCAAATCGAGATTTTTGTAGATGGCATTGAATATTTCCATATTCTTTGCGGCTTTGAAGTCATGATCTTTGTCAACCTGGGCAAAAGTAGGAACTGCCAGGAGCACCATAAGCAAGGAGAACAGTATTCTTTTCATTGTTACCTTATTTAATTGTATATGATTCAACTTATTGGTTATTTTCTCCTCCTCTTCACGGCATTCGCCCTCGGGAGAAGATTTCGACCACAAAAGTACTCATTTCTTTGCGAAAAACACCATAAAAGAGGCAAAAAGTGGCATAAAGATAAGAAAAAATACACTTTTTTAGGGAAAAAGCGAAAAAAGTCAGCAAAAAATTTGGCAGAATGAAGAAAAGTTAGTACTTTTGCACACGAAAATAAGGAACGTCATGTTCTTTACAGAAAAAAACGCTTCAATAGCTCAGTTGGTTAGAGCACCTGACTGTTAATCAGGGGGTCGTTGGTTCAAGCCCATCTTGAAGCGCAGAAAAGAGTCACAAGTAAAACTTGTGACTCTTTTTGTTTATCCACATTTTATCCCACTTTGCATTCTCCATTCCCATTTACAAATACTACATCCGGCAATAACCAGAGAAAGCAATATCAAAAAGGCACATTCCTATGCGGAATGTGCCTTTATATGTAAGCGGCTCCGCATTTATACCTTGCCCTTTATCATAAAAGTTCTTACCTTTGCACCATAATTTTAAAAGCAACGAAATTATGAGAGCAACAGAACGTTATGAGAGGGCATGGAATGCCTTCCAGATTCATTTGAATCATAATCCAAAAGCCAGTTTGATTCCTTTTTTAAAGGAACGGCATGATATGGAGAGAGTTAGTGCATTTCAAATTTTGACAGCAGATTTTTCATGAAATATAATTGCGAAATATCGGAAGACATACGTTTTTTGTGCCTGGCAGCAAAGAAAGGCTTTAGAATATAAAAGCAAAAAGATAAAGAGGGTGCGTCATGGACTTATGACACACCCTCTTTAGACAATGAGTATCAGAAAGGACACTACATCAAGATGCTATAGCGAAGAGATTTTCTCTATAGTGCAAACTACAGCTTGCGCTTAATTCCCTTGTCACCGACAACATATACCTTATCCTCATCTATCAGAACAGCCCTGCCACGCTGATGGTTGTAGTTATCCAGATTGTCGACATTCACGGCTATGACCTTTCCCTTATAGAAACGCTTGATGTCCCTGAATATCGTATGACCAACATAGATTCTATCCACATCGTAACGCAGAAGCACCATATCGAGAGAATCGCTTGACAAAGGCGACCATTTCTTGGTCTTCAGCACCAAGCCACGATACCAAATGGGACCACGGTTGCCATAAAGGAACTTACAGAACTCAGAATGAGCCTTGCGCTGCTTGCTCTTCATAAAGAGCACACTGCTGATAGTGTCGTTGACTACAGGGATTTTCAAATCACGGTCATAGAATTCCTTGCTGATACCGGCATGCACAAAAAGATTGCGGCCAATCACCTGCATGGCATTACGTGTGGCAAGCCATCGGCCCAGCTCGGTACTCGAACCGAAGAGATGGCGATAAGAAATTCCCAGGGTGTCGGCAAGCATCTTATATTTAGGCTTGGCGTAACGCATATCGCCAGCCAACTCCATAGGCTCGTGATTGCCCAACAACACAGAAACACGACCGCCACACTCGGCAGCCTCGGCCTCAAGTTTGTAGAAGAGCCAAAAAATCTGAGGCACATCATAACCTCGGTCGAAGATGTCGCCAATAACCACCAGCTGATTGTCGCCATAAGCCCAGCGTAACTGGCTGTCAATAACACCATTGGCCTTCAGCAGGCTGACTACCAAGTTGAGTCTGCCATGAGGATCAGACATCACAAAGGTTTTCCTTGCCTGACTCTGCTTCCATGGCTGACGAGCTATAGGATGCAGACGTACAGAGAAAGGGTATTTCCCCTCATGGTCAGCCACATGCAGAGTAAAATCCTTTGGCAAGACTGCATAGACAGTATCTTTCACCTTGCCATTCTCAGTTACCGAGATAACTCTTACACTACCATCAGTCTGATAGACCACATAGGGACCATCGCACGACAACTTCTTGTCGTCGGCATGCTCCTTAGCCGAAATGGTGATGCTGAACATCGTCAGCATCACCATCATCATTACCAATAAAAACTTATTGTTTTTGTTCATTTCCTTTATTTACTTTTACCTGTTCAAGGATTATTCTCCGTAACCAGGATTATTCTTCAAGTGACTAACATTGCGTTCTGCCAATGGCAGAGGAAGTACTATCTTGTAGAAGTTGTCTTCACCTTCGCCTATGGTCATAAAATCCTTGCCACAAGTATGCTTGGTCTTACTCAAAGTGCTGTTGCTCTCTTCCACACGCACCACCTTCTTGCCATTTCTCAACAGGTCGAACATACGATGTCCTTCACCCACCAACTCCTTGCGACGCTCATCAAGCACCTGGTCTACTGTAACCGTAGAAGATGCATCAACCGATTTAGCAGGATTGGCTCTGCTGACGATAGCACCGAGATATTTCACAGCTTCAGCATTATGGTCGCTACCTGCTGCTGTCAACTTGGCTGCAGCCTCAGCAGCATTGAGATAGGCTTCTGAGAGACGAATCAAAGGAATGTTGGCATCCTCAACACCCTCACCTTGCTGTGGCTGATACTTGTTGACATATCCACGTCCATAAACAGATGAAGAATAACCTTGAGCCTTGGTAGCCACATTGATAATCTTCAGACGAACATCATCATTGTCTTTCTTGAGGAAATTGTAGAACGATTTTGTGACACAACCGTCATAATATCCATTGGGAGAATAGAGATAACCTAAACTTTCCTTTCCTGGAGAATCGGTAGTAAGGTTGATTATCTCGAAGAGCACCTCGCCCTTATTGGTAGAAGCTTCACTCACATCGTTCGACCATGCTGTAGGATACTCCTCGTTGGTCCACAGCTGATATTGATGACTTTCAGCGCCCTCTATGGCAGCTTTGGCTGCATTGAGCGCTTTCTCGTTGTCACCATGATAGAGATACACACGACTCAAGAGTGTCAGGGCAGCCCACTTATTGATCTTGCCCTTATTGAACTTCTCGCCAAGCAAATTGATACTTGCCTCCAAGTCATTAATAATCTGTTCGTAACATTGAGCCACCGTACTGCGCTGAGGCATATAGTCCTTATCCACCACATCTGTTACGATGCTGGCACCCAAAGAGGCACCATTGTCATAGGTATAGGGATAACCATAAAGTTTGGTCAAATCGAAAAGCGACATACCACGAAGGGCAAGTGCCTGACCCTTATAGTCGTTCATGGTCTGCTTGTCGGCATCCGCAACCTCAATTTTATCAATATTGGTCAAAATCACATTACAGTTCTGAATAATACTATATGGATAAGCCCAATAAGAAGAAGGCGCATTACTCTTGGTAAAGCCATAAAGGTAAGCGGATGCAGTACGCTTGGTAGAGCTGACAGCCTGCATGTCGTCGCCAGTCATATCGCCATAATACACCAAACGACCAGAATAAGCATAAGGATCCTGCATGGTACTATATATACCGTTCAGAGTGGCGTCAACCTCAGACTTTGAGGTAACCTTGGTAGGCACAAATGTTGATGGATCAAGATCGAGCCAGTCATTGCCACACGAAGACATGCTTATAGCAACGATTCCCATCATTACATATTTATATATCTTGTTCATAATCATTCATTTTTAGAAATTAACATTCAAACCGAAAGTAACTGTCTTGAGTGGTGGAGTAGCCTGTGTGGCACTACCATTGACCACAGACTCCGGATCATAATAATCCCAGGCTGCCCATGTCCACAGGTTATTGGCAGACATATAGATACGGGCATTGCTCAAGCCTACAGAAGAGAGCCACTGCTTTGGCAAGGTGAAACCAAGGGTGAAGGTCTTCAGACGCAGGAAGTCGGTGCTGTGCAGACGACGGCTGTTGGTAATCTTGTGCATTGCCACACTGGAACTCTTCTCATAGAACTGCTCATACTTGGTGACATCGCCAGGCTTCTTCCAACTGTCAGCATAATATGTTGGGATATTGGCCTCCATATCATAGCCACCATGCTCGGTCTTCTGCGCCCAGGTGTCGTACGACCAACCACCAAACTGATAGTTGAAGAGGAAGCTCAAGTCGAACCACTTATAGCGGAAGCTATTATAGAGACCACCAGTGACATTAGGCTCTGCATGCTTGTCGAGCATAATCGACTTTGCCTCACTTGCCTTCTCGGTGATTTCCTTGTTATAGGATCCATCCTCCAGCAGGTCGTTCTTATAGAACTGTGGATTACCATTCTCGGGGTTGATGCCGGCAAATTCTATCATATAGAAGGTACGATAAGAATGACCTATCTTGTGAATCTGAGTACCGCTTACGATCTCTGTCTGATCGCCATCGAGGTTGACTACCTTATTGGTGTTGTGCGAAAGATTGAATGTGGTCTTCCACTCAAAGTCCTTGGTCTTGAAATTGGTAGAGTTGATTTCCAATTCCACACCCTGATTTCTCAACTGTCCTACGTTCATGAGGTAAGAGCTGAAACCTGTGGTCATAGACACCGGACTGTCCATGAGAAGGTTCTTGGTGTTGCGCAGATAATACTCCAAGGTAACGTTCACACGATTGAAGAGTGAGAAGTCGAGACCTAAATTCAAGTTGTAGTTGGTTTCCCACTTCAGGTTGTCATTGGCAAGCTGCGAGATAGTGATGGCTGGCTGCTCGTTGTAGCCGTCGCTCAGACTGCTCAATGCCATATAGCCATAATAATCGGAAGGCAAAGTACCATTCACACCATAAGATGCACGAAGCTTCAGATCGGTAAGCCAGTCAGATACTGGTTTCATGAAATCCTCTTCGATAATACGCCATGCACCTGATACAGACCAGAAGTTACCCCAGCGATGAGAACGCTGCAGACGAGAGCTGCCGTCTACACGATAGCTGAGTCCAAGAAAATACTTGTTGTCATAATCATAGTTTACACGTCCGATATAAGAAACCATACGTGTGCGACTATCAGAACCGCCTGCCGACTCCGTCTTCTTACCATTAGAGATGTCGTTCTTATCGGGAGTGGCGAAGTTGGTAGCATACCCTGACAAATAGTCGCGATACTGATCGTCAATCTCATAGCCCAAGAGTTCATCCAGATGATGTACGTTTGCAAAAGTCTGCTTATAGGTAAGCTGGTTGCCCCACATCATTTTACGACGCTCATAGAACTTCTTTGACATACCACCGTTGATATCATCACCATTTGAGGTACGTGGGTCGGCCCAGTCCTTACCCTTTGTTGTGATATAGTCGTAACTGAAGGTGGTCTTGAACTTCAAGTCCTTGATAAACTCATACTGACCATAAATGGTATTGAAAGTTCGGGTGACATACTCACGCTGAGAATCATATTCATTGGCAAGTGCCGGGTTGCGGTCGCCGATACGAATCAGTGCGCGGTTCCATGTACCATCCTCGTTATATACAGGATCAGATGGAGTCACTGCACTTCTCGAAGAATAGAAAGGAGAAGTATAGGTGAATCCCTCACTGTAAACATCCTGATTGACACTTGAGAAGAGGATATTGGCACCAAGAGTCAACTTGTTGGTGGCCTTGTAGTCCACATTCAGTCTGCCCGAAAGACGCTCCAGCCCAGAACGCTGTGTGATACCCTCCTGCTTGAGATAGCTCAGTGAAGAATAATATTTAAACTTGTCTGTTCCACCAGACAGAGATGCCTCATACTGCTGATGGTTTCCTTTCTTGAAAAGCACATCGTCCCAATCTACAAATCCACACCATGGCACGGGTGCATAAGTATCGATGTTCTCGTCGGCATAGGCCTTGGCATCCTCTTCACTCTCACCGTCACGAAGCGCACCCGCATAGAGACCATTGTAGATATAGTCGCGTCGCTGCTGGCCACTCATTACCGGGCGATACTCCATGGCGAAGTCAGAGAATCCCCAGTCTGCCTGCAGAGAAACCTTAGGCTTGCCCTGCTGTCCCTGCTTGGTAGTGATAATGATGACACCATTGGCTGCACGCGAACCATAGAGTGACGCTGCGGCAGCATCTTTGATGACGGTAATACTCTGGATATCATTGGTATTTATGGTCGACATAATGTCGAGACCAGAATCTGAATCCAGCGAGCTGATGTTGCCACTGATCATCGGCACACCATCAATCACATAAAGCGGCGTGTTGGCTGCATTGATAGAGCCCATGCCTCGGATATTGATACTTGATGAGGCACCTGGCTGACCAGAGGCTGATGTAAACTGCACACCAGTGGCATTACCCTGGAGCATATCCTGGAAAGATACCGAAGGAACATCGGCTATCTTGTCGGCCTTCACATTTGCCGCAGAACCGGCATAAGCTGATTTCTTAAATGTACCATAACCTGTGACAATCACTTCATCCATCATCTGTGTGTCTTCTGTAAGGCTGATGGTAAGGGCACCATCAAAAGAGGATACCTTCACTTCCTTCTTCTGATAACCCACGTATGAAACCACCAATGTTACAGGAAGTTTGCTTACCGACAGCGAGAACTTACCGTCGATGTCTGTTACTGTACCTTGAGAACTACCTTTTAACATAATGCTTGCACCAACAATCGTTTCCTGTGTGTTTGCATCGATAATTACTCCACTAACTGTCTCTCTCTGTTGAACCGAATAGCTTGTTGCTGAATAAATAGCCTGGGGCATTACAATGCCCAACAAACAAAGCAACAGCATTCTGTTAATGAAGGAAGCACTAAACCTGATGCTTCCAGCAGAATGTAGATACTGATTCTTCATAAAATACTAATAAAAATTAAACTCTAATACGCTTTATCAAGTGCAAAAGTACAAAAAATATTATAAATATAACAATATTTATTGAAATTTTTAAAAAACGACAGCAAAAACCTTTCATTTTGCAAGCAAAAAACACCAATAACATGACAAAAAGCCACACTTGTAATACTATACTATCTTCTATCATAGCGCTATTTACACAATAAACAGAAAAAGGGCACGCTTCTTTTGGAAACGTGCCCTATATATAATAATGTATAATACGGATTATTCTACATCATTGTTGTGATCCAAAGAGTCGTTGAACTCCTTAGGAGCCTGCTCATCATTACGATGCTCGTAACGACGTGGCTGACGAGCTGGACGCTCACCACGACCTTCATGACGATCATCACGACGACCGCGACGCTCACCGCGCTCAGGACGTGGACGACGCTCACGCTCTACATAACCCTCTGGCTTCTCCATCAACACACGATGAGAAAGTTTGTACTTGCCAGTCTTAGGATCAATCTCCATCAACTTCACCTTGATCTTGTCGCCTTCCTTGATGCCAGCCTCTTCAACTGTCTCAAGACGCTTCCAATCAATCTCAGAGATGTGGAGCAAACCATCCTTACCAGGGAGAATCTCTACGAAGCAACCGTAAGGCATGATAGAGCGAACAGTACCCTCGTAAACCTCACCAACCTCAGGAACAGCTACGATAGCCTTAATCTTAGCCAAAGCTGCATCGATAGAATCCTTGTTAGGAGCAGATACCTGGACGTGACCTTGACCATCAGTCTCCTCGATAGTGATTGTCGCACCAGTATCCTCCTGCATCTGCTGGATAATCTTGCCACCAGGGCCGATAACAGCACCGATGAACTCCTTAGGGATATCGAATGCTACGATACGTGGAACCTGTGGCTTCATCTCAGCACGTGGCTCAGAGATTGTCTCCATCATGCAGTTGAGGATGTGCTCACGACCAGCCTTAGCCTGCATCAAAGCCTCCTCAAGAATCTCGAAGCTCAAACCATCGCACTTGATATCCATCTGTGTAGCGGTCAAACCATCGCGGGTACCTGTGGTCTTGAAGTCCATATCACCCAAGTGGTCCTCATCACCGAGGATATCACTAAGGATAGCGTACTTGTCCTCACCTGGGTTCTTGATAAGACCCATAGCGATACCAGAAACTGGCTTCTTCATAGGAACACCTGCATCCATCAGGGCGAGAGTACCGGCACAAACTGTAGCCATAGAAGAAGAACCGTTAGACTCCAAGATCTGGCTTACCAAACGTACTGTGTAAGGGAAGTCAGTAGGAATCTGGCCCTTCAAACCACGCCATGCCAAGTGACCGTGACCAATCTCACGACGGCCTACACCGCGCTGAGCCTTAGCCTCACCTGTTGAGAATGGAGGGAAGTTATAGTGAAGAAGGAAGCGCTGGTAGCTCTTCTCAAGCACACCGTCGATAAGCTTCTCGTCCATCTTGGTACCGAGCGTACATGTAGAGAGAGACATAGTCTCACCACGCTGGAAGATAGCGCTTCCGTGAGGCATTGGGAGCGGAGATACCTCGCACCAGATAGGACGGATATCTGTAGTAGCACGACCATCAAGGCGCAAGCCCTCATCGAGGATGCAACGGCGCATAGCATCGCGCATTACGTCATCATAGTAACGGGTAGCCTCAGCGTGTTTCTCCTCCAAGTCTTCCTCAGAAAGATCGGTATGAGCAGCGTCATACTTCTCGAGGAAATCAGCCAAAACCTTGTCGAAAGCATCCTGACGTGCATGCTTCTCCAAAGCCTGGTGGTTGATATCATAAGCTGGCTTGTAAAGCTCAGACTTAATCTGCTCACGGAGTTCCTCATCGTTGATCTCATGGTCGTACTCACGCTTCACGTCAGTACCCTTCTCCTTAGCCAACTCATACTGAAGTTCGCACATAGGCTTGATAGCCTCAGCAGCCACCTTGAGGGCACCAATAAGATCCTGCTCAGAAACTTCCTTCATTTCACCTTCTACCATCATGATATTGTCCTTGGTAGCACCAACCATGATATCCATGTCTGCCTCTTCCATCTGCTGGAATGTAGGGTTTACAACATACTCACCATTGATACGAGCTACACGAACCTCAGAGATATAGTACTCGAAAGGAATATCTGAACAAGCCATGGCAGCTGAAGCAGCGAAACCTGCGAGGGCATCTGGCTGGTCAACACCATCGGCTGAGAGCAACATTACCTGTACGTAAACTTCTGCATGGTAGTTAGAAGGGAAAAGTGGACGCAAAGCACGGTCCACAAGACGAGAGGTAAGGATTTCCTCATCGCTGGCTTTGCCTTCGCGCTTGGTGAAACCACCAGGGAAACGACCTGCAGCACTGTACTGCTCACGATAATCTACTTGCAAAGGCATAAAATCTGTACCCGGAACGGCATCCTTTGCTGCACAAACAGTTGCGAGAAGCACTGTGTTACCCATGCGGAGAACCGCAGCACCATCAGCCTGTTTTGCAACTTTTCCGGTCTCAATTGTGATGGTTCTTCCATCAGGCAACTGAACACTTTTTGTAATTACGTTCATCTAAATTTAAAAACTTATTGTTTTGTCTAACATCTAAAATATCTAAAACGCTGCAAAGATACCTCTTTAATTATTAATAAACAAATAAATCAGCAATTATTTTCCACTTTTTTAAATAATTTATCTATAGAAGGTGCATTATTCGCAATTTTATTACTATCTTTGCACTCGATAATTTTGCAAAATAATAAAATTCATGAAGATAACTAGACTCTTTTCAGTGGCAGCGATTATGGTAGCTGCACTGGCTTTGACTTCTTGTAACAACAAGAAATTCCACATCAACGGCAATATCACAGAGGCTCAGGACTCTATGCTCTATCTGGAGAACATCAGCCTGAACGGTCCTGTGAAAATCGACTCTGTGAAACTGGGCGAGGATGGCGCCTTTGCCTTCGACGAGGCTGCCATGGACTCTGTTACCCCAGAGTTCTACCGCTTACGCATCGCCAACCAAACCATCAATCTTTCCATCGATTCTACAGAAACTGTCAAGGTAAAGGCGGCTTATCCGCAGATGAGCTTCAAATACGAAGTGGAAGGTTCTGAAAACTGCAACAAGATCAAGGAGTTGTCTCTTAAGCAGATGACTCTCCAGAGCAATATCAACGGGCTCGTGAAAGATCCTAACATCGGCAACGATTCTATCGAATCCATCGTAGGCCGCATGCTCCAGGCTTACAAACAGGACATCAAGACCAACTACATCTTCAAGGAGCCAATGAAGGCATACGCTTACTATGCGCTCTTCCAAACGGTACAGTTGGGCAATGTGAATACACTTATCTTCAACCCTCGCAACAACAAAGACGACGTGAAGGTATTTGCTGCCGTAGCAACCAGTTGGGATACCTACTATCCTGGCGCTGAGCGTGGCAAGAACCTCCACAATATCGCCATCGAGGGAATGAAGGACATCCGCATCATCGAGAACCAGATGGCACAGCAGCAGATTGAAGCCAGCAAGGTGAGCGTAAACGGATGCATCGAACTTGCACTTCAGGACAACAAGGGACAGGTACGCCGTCTCTCCGACCTCAAGGGCAAGGTGGTACTGCTCGACTTCCATCTCTTCGCCAGCAAAGAGAGCACCAAGCGCATCATGATGTTGCGTGAACTCTACAACAAGTATCATGCTGCCGGACTGGAGATTTATCAAGTATCAGTAGACCCTGATGAGCACTTCTGGAAAACCTCTACCGCTGCCATCCCTTGGATTTGCGTACGCGATGAAGATGGCATTCAGGGCAAGAGTCTGACTCTCTACAATATCCAGAGCATTCCTACCTTCTTCCTGATCGACCGCACCAACACCCTGCAGGCACGTGATGCACAGATTAAGGACATAGAGGCAGCCATCAAGAACCTTCTTTAATATAACCAGGAGTTAGAAGTTTGGAGAGAACAGTTTCGGCTTTTCATCTTTCAGCTTCTAACTCTTATTCTTTAACGTCAGTTCTATATCTGCTTTCATGATAACATAGATGGCAATATCAGAATACGAACCATACAAGGAACTTAAGAACAAAAAACGATAAACTTTTAAACCCTAAAAAATGAATAAGAAATTTTTAGCAATGGCAGCCTTGGCACTTATCACAACAGGAGCGCAGGCTAAAGTAAAGTTGCCACACATCTTGGGTGACAACATGATTTTACAGCAAAACACAGAGGCTAGCCTCTGGGGATGGGACAAACCAGGAACCACAGTAGAGGTAACCACCTCATGGTCTGGGAAGAAATATTCTGCCAAGACCGGAAAGGATGGTAAATGGGCTATCAAAGTACAAACTCCGAAGGCGAGCTACACCCCACTCTCCATCACTTTCGATGATGGCGAAAAGACCACTCTCAACAATGTGCTGTCAGGAGAAGTATGGGTTTGTGCAGGTCAGAGCAACATGGAGATGCCTGTAAAAGGATTCGGCAACTGCCCTGTAGAAGGTTACAACAAGGCGGTGCTCGAAGCAAACCAGTACAAAGGCGTACATTACGTAAAGATTCCTAGCGTAATGAGCAGCAAGCCGTTAGATGATGCCAACTGCGAATGGAAGGAGGTTAACCCGGAAACCGTAGGCGATGCATCTGCTACAGGATACTTCTTTGCACAGGTAATAAACAAGACTCTTGATATTCCGGTAGGTCTGATCATGGCAAACAAGGGTGGAAGTCGTGTAGAAAGCTGGCTCGACCGCGACTACCTGAAGAAGAACACCAAGGAAGATCTCGACTCTGTAAAGATGACCAAGAACCCTAAGTTTAAGTGGGATTTCCTCTACCCTCTTCTCTGGGGTAACGGAACCTTCCACCCTATCCTCAACTATAGCGTAAAGGGTATCCTCTTCTATCAGGGATGTTCTAACGTGGGCGACCCGGACGGCCAGTATACCAAACGTCTTGCCGACCTCGTTGCCCAGTGGCGCAGAGACTTCAAGCAGGGCGAACTGCCATTCTATTTCGTACAGATTGCACCTTATCATAATGGCGACGTAAATGGCGATTGGGGACCTAAGCTCCGTGAACAGCAGTTCAATGCAGCCAAGGTGATTCCAAACAGCGGCATCGTCTGTACCGAAGACCTGGTTTACCCATACGAGGTTGAGCAGATTCATCCATGTCAGAAACAGCCTGTAGGCGAACGTCTTGCACTCCAGGCACTCAGCAAGACCTATGGCATGAAGGGACTCTTCAGCGAGTGCATGACCTTCAAGGAGATGAAGATTGTAGGTGATACTGTTAAGGTGCATTTCGACAACACCTACGGAGCCTACAACCGCTTTGAAGGTATCGAAGGTTTCGAAGTTGCAGGCGAAGATAAGGTATTCCATAAGGCTACAGCCAAGCACTTCAGGCAGGAAGGCAACGATCCTTGGAATGAGTGCGTCATCGTAACCAGTCCTGAGGTAAAAAAACCAGTAGCCCTTCGCTACTGTTTCCGCAACTTCCAGCTCGGCAATATGGCAAATGCAGGCAACCTGCCTCTCTTCCCATTCCGTACAGATAATTGGTAAATATCAGATAACCAGCGGCCGATCTTTGTTCAGCAGTCAAAGACCGGCCGCTTTTCAATTATAACATGAAGATAAATTCTTTTCCATTAAACATCAATCATTATACATTAATCATAATATGAGTCACGTATTAGATAAGTTTCAGTTTTGCCCGGTTTGCGGCTCTAATCATTTCGAAATCAACAACATCAAGAGCAAGAAGTGTAAGGACTGCGGATTCTCTTATTACCTCAATCCAAGCAGTGCTACGGTAGCTCTCATACTCAACAGTAAGGAAGAGCTCCTGGCAGTAAGGCGCAAGAAAGCCCCAGCCAAGGGGGCACTCGATTTGCCAGGCGGTTTTGTTGACATGGATGAAACAGGTGAAGAAGGTATGGCAAGAGAGGTAAAAGAGGAAACCGGACTGGATGCAACTGAGGTTAAGTATCAGTTCAGCTACCCAAATCTCTACCTTTACTCAGGTTTCATGGTTCATACCCTCGATATGTTCTATGAAGTGAAGGTGAAAGACGACACTCATATAGAAGCAATGGACGATGCAGAAGAATCATTCTGGATACCATTGAGCAGACTCAATCCTGATGAGTTTGCATTCGATTCCATACGCAAGGGGCTCCATCGTTATTTGGAAACAAAATTGGGGTAAAAAAGGTTCAATACAGCCAAATATGGCTCCCAAACATTAAAAAAACCAAAAAAAACACCATATAATAAGGTATAAGCAAAAAGTTTACTTACTTTTGCCAACCGAAAAAAATTGTGTATAAGCTTATGCAAGAGAATTTAGTAATCGTCGAGAGCCCTGCGAAGGCTAAAAAGATCGAAGAGTTTTTAGGTAAGGACTATAAGGTTATGTCTTCTTACGGTCATATCCGTGACCTGAAGAAGAAGGAACTTAGTATAAACGAGAAAACCATGGAACCTGATTATGAGATTCCAGAGGAAAAGAAAAAACTCGTTACAGAATTGAAAACGAATGCGAAGAAAGCCAAGAAAATCTGGTTAGCATCCGATGAGGACCGCGAGGGAGAAGCCATCAGCTGGCACCTTTGCGAAGTACTGGGATTGGATGAGGAGAAGACAAACCGTATTGTCTTCCACGAGATTACCAAACAGGCTATTCTTGACGCAATCAAGAACCCACGCCATCTGGACATGAACCTGGTGAATGCCCAGCAGGCACGTCGTGTACTCGACCGACTAGTAGGTTTCAAGCTTTCTCCTATCTTGTGGAGAAAGGTTAAGCCAGCCCTTTCTGCAGGTCGTGTACAGAGTGTTGCTGTCCGTCTGATAGTAGAACGTGAGCGTGAAATCCAGAAGTTCCAGAGTGTTCCATACTATCGCGTTACCGCTATTTTCGCCCTGATCAGCGACAGCGGCAATGCAACAGAGGTAAAGGCAGAACTGGACCAGCGTTTCAATACCCACGAAGAGGTTGAAGCTTTCCTTGAGAAGTGTAAAGACGCTAAGTTTATGGTTGAATCTGTAACCAAAAAGCCTTTAAAGCGTTCTCCTGCACCACCTTTCACTACTTCTACTCTGCAACAGGAGGCAGCACGCAAGCTTGGTTTCACCGTTGTACAGACCATGATGATAGCCCAGAAACTTTACGAAAGCGGACGCATCACTTACATGCGAACCGATAGCGTAAACCTCTCTACACTCTGTTCCAACGCCAGCAAAGATGAGATTATAAGAGAATATGGCAAGGAATACAGCCAGACTCGTGCCTACCACACCAGTTCAAAGGGTGCACAGGAAGCGCACGAGGCTATCCGTCCTACATATATGAATGAACCAACCATCGAAGGAACCGCTCAGGAGAAGCGCCTTTACGAACTCATCTGGAAGCGTACCATCGCATCTCAGATGGCTGACGCACAACTCGAAAAGACAACCATCAACATCAATATCGGCAACACAAGCGAAAAGTTTGTTGCTACCGGCGAGGTTGTTTCATTCGATGGTTTCCTCAAGGTTTATCTTGAGTCAACCGACGATGAAGAGCATGCTGAGGATTCTTCCCACATTCTTCCAGCCCTGAAAGAAGGCGATGAATTGCAGCGCAGAGAAATCCTTGCTACAGAGAAGTATTCTCTGGCTCCTGCAAGATACACAGAGGCCAGTCTGGTGAAGAAACTGGAAGATCTCGGCATCGGCCGTCCATCTACCTATGCTCCAACTATCAGTACCATCCAGCAGCGTCAATACGTGGTAAAGGGTGACAAGACGGGCGAAGAGCGCACATTTACCATAGATTCCCTGAAGGGCATCAAGATAACCCAGAAGTTGAAGAAAGAGATGGCAGGCTCTGAAAAGGGTAAGCTTCTGCCTACTGATATCGGCATCGTAGTAAACGATTTCCTGATGGAGAACTTCCCGAATATCATGAACTACAACTTTACGGCAGACGTAGAGAAGAAGTTTGATGATATTGCAGAAGGAAAGACCGAATGGACCAACTGGATGAAGGATTTCGACAAGGGCTTTGAGCCTGAAGTGAAGGAAGTTCTGGAAGCACGCAACCAGCACAAAGCCGGCGAGCGCAATCTCGGAAATGATCCAAAGACAGGAAAGCCAGTATTCGTCAAGATTGGCCGTTTTGGGCCAGTGGTACAGATTGGTTCTGCTGAGGATAAGGACAAGCCTCAGTTTGCCCAGTTGCCATCAGACAAGAGCATAGAAACCATCACCCTAGAAGAAGCTTTGGAACTCTTCAAGCTGCCAAGAGAACTCGGTGATTATGAAGGCATTACTGTAACAGTTAGCTCTGGTCGCTACGGCCCTTACATCCTCCATAACCGCAAGTATGTTTCTATTCCTAAGGAGGATGATCCGCTGACCATCACCCTGGATAGAGCCATCGAACTGATCAAGGAAAAGCGCGAAGCCGAAGAGAAGCGCCATCTCAAAGTTTTCGATGAGGACGACAAGATGGAAATTCTCAATGGCAAGTATGGTCCATACATTGCTTACGACGGCAAGAATTACCGCATTCCAAAGGCAAAACATGAGAGTGCAGAGGAACTTACATACGAGGAGTGTATGGAAATTATCAAAGCTGCTCCAGAACCAAAGGCTAGAGGCAGAAAGAAATCATAAACATGCCTCATTGACATAGAAACAGAAGAAAATGAAGTCAATCATCATCATAGGATACATGGGCGCCGGCAAGACAACGGTCGGCAAAGCCCTCGCCAAAGACCTTGGCGTTATGTTCTACGATCTCGACTGGTATATCGAGAGCCGAATGCGCAAAACCGTTAAACAGATCTTCGACGAAGTTGGAGAAGAGGGATTTCGCAAGATAGAGCACAATATGCTACACGAAGTGGCAGAGTTTGAAAATGTAGTGGTAAGTTGCGGAGGAGGAACACCATGTTTCTTCGACAATATGGACTACATGAACCAACTTGGCGAAACGTTTTACCTGAAGGCTTCTCCAGAAACCCTTCACGCTCATCTGAAGATGGGCAAAGGCGTACGCCCTCTGCTGCTCAACAAAACACCGGAAGAGGTAGACAAGTTTATCCATGAGCAGCTGAAACTTCGCGAGCCTTACTACGAGAAGGCAAAACACATCATCGATATCAACGTGATGGACAATTATGATAAAATCAACGCTATTGTTCAGCAGATCAGAGACCTGCTGAACATATAGCCGTATCTAAAAAGTAATATATAATAAAGGTAACAAACAAAACTGATTTCCAGCAAGCAAGATTAGAAAATGAAGAAATGGACTATTGAAGACTCGAAGGAGCTCTACAACATCTGTGGTTGGGGTACTTCTTACTTTGGCATCAACGACAAGGGTGATGTCTATGTAACTCCATGCAAGGACAACACGCAGATAGACCTGCGCGACATCATGGACGAGTTGGCATTACGCGACATCAACGCTCCCGTACTGCTCCGTTTCCCAGACATCCTCGACAACCGCATCGAGAAGACAGCCAGCTGTTTTCAAAAGGCAAAGGAAGAGTATGGATACAAGGGAGAAAACTTTGTCATCTATCCTATTAAGGTGAACCAGATGCAGCCGGTCGTTGAGGAGATTATCTCTCACGGCAAGAAGTTCAACCTCGGACTGGAGGCTGGCTCTAAGCCTGAACTCCACGCCGTCATCGCCGTACAGGCACAGAGCGACTCGCTCATCATCTGCAACGGCTACAAAGACGAGAGCTACATCGAACTTGCCTTGCTGGCTCAGAAGATGGGCAAGCGCATCTTTATCGTAGTAGAAAAGCTCAATGAGCTGGACATCATCGAAAAGGTAGCTAAAAAGCTCAACGTAAAGCCAAACATCGGTATCCGCATCAAACTGGCTTCTTCTGGTTCAGGTAAATGGGCTGAAAGCGGCGGCGATGCATCTAAGTTCGGCTTGACCAGCGCAGAACTGCTCACAGCCCTCAAGAAGATAGACGAGATGGGATTCCACGACTGTCTGCGCCTTATCCACTTCCATATTGGAAGTCAGATTACCAAGATTCGCCGCATTCAGACAGCTCTCCGTGAGGCAGCCCAGTTCTATATTAGCCTCCACAAGATGGGCTACAATGTAGATTTCGTAGATTGCGGTGGCGGACTCGGTGTAGATTACGACGGCACCCGCTCTTCAAGCAGCGAGAGCTCCGTAAACTACTCTATCCAGGAGTATGTAAACGACTGTGTCTATACATTCGTAGATGCAGCCAGCAAGAACAATATCGAGCACCCTAACCTCATCACCGAGAGCGGCCGTTCGCTCTCTGCCCATCATTCTGTCCTGGTCATCGATGTCTTGGAAACCGCTTCCCTGCCAGAGATGCCTGAGGAGTTTGAGGCGAAGGAGACCGACCACCAGCTGGTGAAGGATCTTTATGAGATATGGGACAACCTGAATCCTCGCAATATGCTGGAAGACTGGCATGATGCCGAGCAGATTCGCGAAGAGGCCTTGCAGCTCTTCTCTCACGGCATCGTAGATCTGAAGACCCGTGCAGAGATTGAGGCAATGTACTGGAGCGTGTGCCACGAGATCAACAATCTTGCCAAGCACATGAAGCATGTACCTGAGGAGCTCAGAGGATTGGATAAGATTCTTGCCGACAAGTATTTCTGCAACTTCTCTCTGTTCCAGAGCCTACCAGACAGTTGGGCTATCGACCAGCTCTTCCCTATCATGCCTATCCAGCGTCTGCACGAGCGTCCTACCCGCAACGCTACCTTGCAGGACATCACCTGCGACAGCGACGGAAAGATTGCCAACTTCGTTACCGACGGACATATCGGCAACGTTCTTCCTCTTCATCCATTGAAGAAGAACGAGCCATATTATCTCGGTGTATTCCTCGTTGGTGCCTACCAGGAGATTCTGGGCGACATGCACAATCTCTTCGGCGACACCAATGCTGCCCACATTTCTGTAAAGGACGGCAAATATTGCATCGACCAGATTTTCGACGGCGAGACTGTAGAGGAGGTATTGGATTACGTACAGTACAATCCGAAGAAGCTCGTCCGCCAGTTGGAGCAGTGGGTAACCAAGAGTGTGAAGGAAGGTAAGATTTCGCTCGATGAGGGCAAGGAATTCCTGGGCACCTATCGCAATGGTCTCTTCGGATACACATATCTTCAGTAAGAATTAACAGTTGATAGTTAATAGTTTACAGCAAGATTGCCCTATAAACTATTAACTATAAACTATAAACTAAACTTAAAGATGGAAAAAGTAACAGTAGTAAAGGTAGGCGGTGCCATCGTTGAAGACAGCGAGCAGCTGGCACAGCTCTTGAAGGATTTCGCAGCCATTCCTGGCAAGAAAGTATTGGTACATGGCGGTGGCCGCCGTGCCACTAAAGTAGCCGCAGCCCTCGGCATAGAGAGCAAGATGGTGAACGGCCGCCGTATCACTGATGCAGACATGCAGGAAGTGGTAACAATGGTTTATGGCGGTCTGGTCAACAAGAACCTGGTTGCCAAGCTCCAGGCTAACGGTGTGAATGCCCTCGGTCTGACCGGTGCTGATATGGACGTAATCCACAGTCACAAGCGTCCGTTGAAGGACGGTATCGACTTCGGATTCGTGGGCGATGTAGAGCGTGCCAACGGCAAGATGCTCCAGACCCTTATTAATGAAGGCATTACTCCAGTGATGGCTCCATTGACCCATGACGGCAAGGGCAATATACTCAACACCAATGCCGACACCATAGCCAGCGAGACTGCCAAGGCTCTGGCTCCTTACTACGATGTGACATTGATATATAGTTTTGAAAAGAAAGGCGTGCTCAGTAATCCTGAGGATGACGACAGCGTGATTCCAGTGATTACCCATGCCGATTTTGAGAGATATAAAGCAGATGGTACCGTGGCAGGCGGCATGATTCCTAAGTTGGAGAATGCCCTTGCAGCCATCGATGCTGGTGTGAAAGAGGTGATTATCACCCTTGCTACCGCCATCGACGGAAAGCACGGAACGGTGATTAAGTGAAGAACAAAGAGTGAAGAGTGAAGAATTCATCACTTTTTTCTTAACAAGAGTTAAAAATAGAAATAAATCAAGATTGGTTGTAACTTTCTTATAACATAGTCGTCATTGATAATAGAGGGATGAAAGAAATCAGTTTCCAAAACGATGTTTTGCCGCTGAAGAACAAACTCTTCAGGCTGGCCCTTCGCATTACTCTCAACCGGGAGGAAGCGGAAGACGTTGTGCAGGATACGCTGATTAAAGTCTGGAACGCCCGCGACAGATGGCAGGAGCTTGACTCCATCGAGGCATACAGCCTCACCATCGCTCGCAACCTCTCGCTCGACCGCATCAAGAAGATGGAAAATCAGAATGATTCGCTGGAAGAGCAGAATACAGAAAGGTTAGACGAAAACACTTCTACCCCCTCAGAAAGGATGATTCAGAAAGAAAAACTGAACATCGTAAAGAATATTATCGACGAGTTGCCTGAAAAGCAGCGCAGCTGTCTGCAGCTTCGAGACATCGAAGGAAAGTCCTACAAGGAAATAGCAGACATCCTCAGCATCACGGAAGACCAGGTCAAGGTGAACATCTTCAGGGCTCGTCAAACAGTCAAACAAAGATTTCAACAATTCGACAGATATGGATTATAAGTACATCAACCAACTTTTGGATCGCTACTGGAAGGGCGAGACTTCTCTCGAAGAAGAGGAGATTCTCTGTGCATTCTTCAGCCAGGACGAGTTGCCTGCCGAGCTGAAGCCATACCAAGCGCTCTTCTCTTACGAGATGGGCGAGGCTAAGCAAGAGGCGCTGGGTGATGACTTCGACCAGAAGATGATGGCGATGATTGAAGATGAATACACCAAGAAGCCTAACAAGGCAAAGGTGATTTCTTTGACAGAGCGCCTGAAGCCTCTCTTCAAGGCTGCTGCCGTGGTAGCTATCATCCTGACATTGGGCAATGCAGTTCAGGTTCCTTTCCAGAGCAATGACATTGATTCTGTTGAAAACGTAGGATACATCAAGAGTGGCAAGGGCGTGTCCGTAGCCATGGGAGATTCTGCTTCGGTTGATTCTATGCAACGCACAGGCATCGATCAGGTAAGCAATCCAACAACGTCTCCAACGTTATTAAAGTAGATTATTTCTATGCTTTCTCTATAAAAAAATCATGTTTAGTAAAACAATTCTGAAGCTGTGAAGTTTCAATTCTCTCAAATTTTTCATAACATACTAACGTAATAGGGCTGCCAGGATGTACTGGCAGCCCTTACTTATTTTATATATTTTGCACGCAAGCGTATGATAAAGGATACACAGGTGGCTCAATTTATCGCCACTGCGAGGCTTCATTTAAGCCTCCTGCCGGTCATCATAGATGACTCTTGCCTGCCTTCATATAAGGCTCCTGGCTAGCTTAAGAAAGACTCTTGAGAGAGTACTTTTTCCTGATGGGGGTTAACAGGGTTAACAGTTAACAGCCCAAAATGTATACTTTCCCCCACTCACATATAATA
>OHNK01000127.1_pt1 | contig 64850 bp, 57 predicted proteins | sample 1569551 | NCBI WGS metagenome assembly OHNK01 (sample SAMEA3879518, study PRJEB24766) | human gut metagenome | biome: human-associated habitat; feature: feces | place: USA | collected 1985/1987 | reverse complement strand
CACAACCGTCGTTCCAACAACTTACCCATGAGGCCTCTCCGCTGGATGTCTCCCGTCGAGGTCACTGTCCAATATGTTTGACAAACCTACATTATCAATAATTCCCGTCCGCAGACGGAAAAGGTATCGCAGATTTTGCCGCCCGCAGGCGGCAAATGATTTTGATCGTAATTTGTCGCGACATGCGCGTGACAAATTACTCTTTGCGCGGAGTGCGTGTCGCAGCCGCCCTGTGGGCGGCAAGGCACGAAGCGCAGCGAAACCCCCTCAAACAAGTGACAGCGTCACTTGTTTGAATTATAGTGAATCGTCCTCGTCGATCCATTTCTGCACGGGAACGATGTCGAATTCGGTTTCCGTGCGGCGAATAACGACCTCGTCGAGTCCTGCGTTGATGATCATGCGGCGGCACATGGGGCAGCTCGTCGCGTCGTGGAGCAGCTCGCCGCTGCGCGCGTCGCGCCCGACCAGATAAATGCTCGCACCGACCATGTCGCGCCGCTGGGCGGAGATGATGGCGTTCGCCTCGGCGTGGACGCTGCGGCAGAGCTCGTAGCGCTCGCCGCGCGGAACCTTGAGCTGCTCGCGCGTGCAGTAGCCGAGGTCGACGCAGTTCTTGCGTCCGCGCGGCGCGCCGTTGTAGCCCGTGGAGATGATCTCATCGTTTTTGACGATGATCGCGCCGTAGACGCGGCGCAGGCAGGTCGCGCGCTCGAGCACGGTCTGCGCAATGTCCAGATAGTAATTCCGCTTGCTGACACGCTCCATATCGAGTCCTCCTTGTATTGATGAAAAAAAATATTACAAAATGCTATCAGAATTCATGCTTGCAGTGAGGGCAGCGGCCGTAGTCAAAGTCGATGACTGCGCCGCAGTCGGGACACTGCTTCTGCGGCAGTTCATCGGTTGAAGCTTCGGGCTGGAAAAATTCAAGCTTCCCGCACTTGGGGCAGGAATAGATGTTGATTTCCCTTCCACCCACGAGGGCGAAGGTCAGGTCCGAGATGATCAGATCGGGGCTGCGCTGAAGCTTTTCGCGCCCCAAAAAGCGCATCTTTGCGCCGCAGCGCAGGCAGTTGAGCTGATTTTCCATTTTATACTCCTTGTAAGTCAAAGATCGGCGTGTATTCCTCTTTGGCGCTCGAGAGCTCCTGACAAAAGCCGTCAGTCAGGCCGCAGTCGCGCATGTACTGCACCGCTGTGCGGTACTCGCGCTCATTTAAGCGCCGCGCGAGCGCGCCGGTCGCGCCGCTTTGCGGCGTATACTGGCTCATGAGCGAAAAGAGCACGGTCTTTGGCGGGAAGTGGGACGAAACATAGTCGATGACGCGCTTGGTGTTCTCCATCTGCCCCGGCAGGACGAGGTGGCGCAATATGATGCCGGACTTCATCAGTCCGTCGTCCCCGATCTGATACGCCCCGACCTGGCGCACCATCTCGTCGATGGCCGCGGCGGCAACTTCGAAGTAGTCCGGCGCGGCGGAAAGCTCGCGCGCGGGGCGTTCCATGGCGTATTTTAAGTCGGGCAGGTAGATCTGCACCTTGCCCTCGAGCGTTCTGAGCGTTTCCACGCGCTCGTAGCCGCCGCTGTTCCACACAACGGGGACGGGGAGCGGCGGATCCAGCGCTTTGAGCACCCAGGGGGTGAAGTGCGTGGGCGTGACAAGATCGATGCAGTGCGCGCCCTGCGAAACGAGGTCCTCCATGATCTCGCGCAGATGTGCGGGCGTGATGACTTTGCCGAAATTCTCGTGGCTGATGCGCCCGTTCTGGCAGAAGACGCAGCCGAGGTTGCAGCCGGAAAAGAAGATGCAGCCCGCGCCGTTTGTGCCGCTGAGCACGGGCTCTTCCCATAGGTGCAGCATGGCGCGCGCGACAACGAGCCCCGCGGGCATGCGGCACACGCCGCCCGATAATTCCCCCGTGCGCTCCGCGCCGCAGCGGCGGGGACAGATCTCGCAGCGCATCAGTCGCCCGTGCCCTGACCGTTGAAGTCGGGGCCGAAGTCGCCGAGCATCCAGTGCTTGCGGCACAGGCCGATGTACTGGTCGTTCGCGCCGATGACGACCTGCGCGCCCTCTTTCAGTACGCGCCCCTTTTCGTCAAAGCGGGCGTTGAAGGCGGCCTTCTTGCCGCACCAGCAGATGGTCTTGACCTCTTCCAACTTGTCGGCCATGACGAGCAGCTCATAGCTGCCGGGGAAGAGGTCGCCCTTGAAGTCTGCACGCAGCCCGTAGCAGATGACGGGGATGCCGCAGTCGTCGACGAGGTGGACGAGATAGAGCACTTCCTCCTTCGTCAGGAACTGCGCCTCATCGACGATGATGCAGGCATTTTCCTTGAGCTTGTCCTCGTCCATCTCGCGCATCTCGTGAAAGTATACGCAGGGGTACTCTAAGCCGATGCGCGAATGCACCATGTGGTCGCCGTCGCGCGTGTCGAGCTGGGGCTTGCAGAGAAGCGTTTTCTGCCCGCGCTCTTCGTAGTTGAAGCGCGCCATCAGCGCGTTGGCCGTTTTGCTCGAGCCCATCGCGCCGTATTTGAAATAAAGCTGTGCCATGCGTCAAATCTCCCTCTTTTATTGCAGCCGCGCGCGAACGAGCGCGGTGTATTTCTTGAATGCCGTGGGCAGCGCGAGCGCGTCGAACGCATCGGCGTCCGCCCAGATGAGATCGTCGTTTTCACCCGCCACGTCGGCAAAATAGCCCTTCATATCCCACTCAATGTGGGTGAAGATGTGCTTGGCGCTGCCCGCGGGCTCGATGGACTTTGCCGACAGCCCCATCTGCGCGAGCGCGAGCAGAGCGCCCGCCTCGTCGAGGCTCTCGGGGAGGTTCGGGTATTCCCAGAGACCAGCAAGAAGCCCCGTGTCCGGCCGCTTTCGCAGCGCGACCTTTCCCCCCTGAAAGAGCAGCAGCACCGTGCGCTCCTCGACCCTGCGCGATTTTTTCTTCGCGCGCACGGGAAGGACTTCGGTGAGACCGTTTTTGTACGCCTCGCACACGGTACGTGCGGGGCAGATCTCGCACTTGGGCGCGCCGTTCGGAAGACAAACCGTTGCGCCGAGGTCCATCATCGCCTGATTGTACGCGCCGGGGCGGTCTAAGTCGATGGCCGCATCGAGCCTTTGGCGGAAAAGACGGCGCACCTTGGCATCCATGATGTCCTCGCCGCAGCCGCTGACGCGCGCGGCGACGCGCAGGAGGTTGCCGTCCACCGCTGCGACCGGCTCAGAAAAGTTGATGGACGCGATGGCGGCAGCGGTATATTCGCCGATGCCGGGGAGCGACAAGAGCGCATGATACGACTGCGGCAGCGCGCCGCCAAAGTCGGAGACGACGATCTTCGCCGCCTTTTGGAGGTTCCTTGCCCGCGAGTAGTAGCCAAGCCCCTCCCAGAGCTTCAAAAGCCGTTCCTCGGAAACCGCCGCGAGCGCGGAAACGTCGGGAAGTTCTTCCATGAAGCGTTCAAAGTAGGGGATCACCGCGCCGACGCGCGTCTGCTGGAGCATGATCTCCGAGACCCATGTGCGGTATGGTGTGACGACGCTGCGCCACGGCAGCGTGCGGCCGTTCAAGTCATACCACGCAAGAAGCGGCGCGGTCATCGCAGTTAAGTTTTCCCAGTGTTCTGTCATAAGCCTTATTTATTGAAGCGCGCGGCAAAACCGCAGCGTCGGCAGAGTTCTTCGGCGGGTCTTCGCTGCGAAAAGCCCTCGCGCAGCGCACACGCGCGCGGACTTTTGAGGATTTCCGCAAGCGGCTGGGTGAAGAGATTCCCCAGCGGAATGTCACCCTCGTGGTCGAGGCAGCAGGGTACCACGGTACCGTCGGCAAGGATCCCGAGCTGGTCGCGCAGGCCATAGCAGAACTGCGCGCCGGATTCGTTTGCAGAGAGGTCGGGCCATTCGAATTTGCCCGCGCGCTCTAAATACAAGTGGTCGCGCAGAAAAAAGCTGCCGTTTCGCATCTCCGGCCAGTCATTTCTCGTGCGCGCGCGCAGAAAGTCGAGAATTTCGCCGTTGCGCGCGTCCGCACCGCCGTCGTTCCAGAGGCGCAGCGCCACGATGACGCCCTTTTCCGCGGCCTTTTCCGCAAAGTCCCAGACCTGCTCAAGATAGGCAAGCTCCTGCTCAACCGCGCCGTCGTTGCCCTCAAAGCTGTGGAGCGAAACGCTGATCTTGTGCAGGCTCCCGGCATTCAGCAGCTCGTCTGCGCGCTTTTCAAGGAGCGTGCCGTTCGTCGTGATGCACACCTTCATGCCCCGCGCCCCGGCAAGGGCGAAAAACGAGGAGAGCTCCGGGTGCAGCAGCGGCTCGCCCATGAGATGGAGGTAAACATACTGCACATACCCTTCGAGCCGGGAGAGGACGAGGTCAAATTCCTGCGCGCTCATCGTGCGCGGCGCACGCCGCGTCTTGGGGCAGAAGGAGCAGGCGAGATTGCAGCAGTTCGTGATCTCAACATAGGCTTTTTTCAGCATCGCGCGGCTCCTTTCTGCGAAGATAGAACATTCGCTGTTAAAATTGCAGATATTTTACCACAACCGCGCGCGTTTGAAAAGCCTTTTCCCTTGCGTTGCGGCCGCGCGTCTGTTATAATCCTACGCGCAAACATCTAAAGCTCCGTTGGGAAAGGAGAGGCCTATGACCGTTACGTTTATCGCCCACAGCGCATTTCTTGTCGAGTGGGACAAGTTCTACACGCTGTTTGATTATACCTACGAGCCGGACTATACCGGCGCGCTGCCGGAACTAAGCGGCGATAAGCCCCTGCTCGTCTTTTCGAGCCACAGCCACGAGGATCATTTTGACGCGAAGGTCTTTACACTTTTGGAAAAGTATCCGGGCGCTCGCTTTTTCGTCTCGCGCGACACGCGCCTCACCGAGCGCAAGCGCCAGTGGCTCAACATTTCTGACGCTGCCTTTGCCCGCACGACCGTTCTGCGGCCCGACAGCATTTTGCTCACCGACGTCGCGGGCGAGGACTTGAGCATCCGCGCCATCAAGTCAACGGACATCGGAAACGCGTATCTCCTGCGCTGCGAGGGGAAGATGGTCTACCACGGGGGCGACCTCAACTGGTGGGACTGGAAGAGCGAGGGCGAGGCGTATTGCAATAATATGGCCGTCCATTACCGCGCGGCGATCGAAAAGCTTGCCGCAGCGGTTGAAAACGAGGCGACGGACAACGCCATCGCGCCCGAGATCACAGCGGCGATGGCGCCGCTCGACCCGAGACTCGACGAGGGGAGCGAGGGGCTTGGCATCGAAGAGCTGATGAGGCAGATCAAGGTGCAGCACGTCTTCCCCATGCACATGTGGAAAAAGTACGAGGTCATCGACCGCTACCTTGCCGCGCACCCCGCACAGGAGGACGCGATCGCGCGCATCACGCGCGAGGGCGAGTCGTTCGTGATTTGAAGAGAAAAGAAAAAGGCTCTCCGCTCATAGCGGAGAGCCTTTTTGTATGTTATTTCGGCAGATTCTGCGTGCTCCAGGGGTGATACTGGTAGGACTGCTCCTCGCTCATGCCAAAGTAGCGGAGATCCGTCCTGCCGTACTGATCGCCCCAGGTGACATCGATGTGATACGTCGTGCCGCCCAGCTCCGCGAGCGTCCAGATGTGGCTGTCGTTGAAAAGCGCGGTGCAGTCGATGCCCTCGAGCTTTAAGAGCAGGTTGTACGCGCCTGTGTAGCCGTCGCACACGGCAAGGCCGCCCACGAGCGCGCCGTAGGCAAGGTGGCTGGCGGAATCATCGCCGGCGGCGCTGTCGTAGCGGCAGTTGTCGCACAGCCAGAGATAGTAGGCCTGCGCGATCTCATACTGGCTCATGCCGTAGCTCAGTGTGCCGCTCTCCCAGAGGGAGTCGTGCACGCGAATGGCGGCGGCGAGCGTTTTGGCACGGTAGGATTCGAGCACTTTCTCCGCACAGGCAGTGGAGGAGAAGGTGAACACGACGCGCCCCGTCGCATACGAGCGGCAGGAGACCACGTTGTACATCTGCTCGCAGTAGGTTTTGACGCAGGAGGTGAATGCCTGTGTCAGCGCATTTGCCGTGGCAGCTGAGAGCGCCTTGGGGTATTGGAGCGTGATGCTGTGCTCGCCGCGCGCAAGCATGCCGCGCACGAGCGCATCGATGGCGGCGGTGTCCTTCGGCGAGGCGGGCAGCGCTGTTTTCTGCGGCGCTGCGACGAGCCCTGCGAGCGTTGCACCGGCGGCGGAGTGGTAGGGCGCGACCGTCCAGGTGAGCGTCAGGCGTGTTTCCGGTTCGACAACGCGCGTGAGCAGCGCCGCGATCTCCGCGCGGCTGACGCTGCGCTCGGGCGCAAAACTGCCGGCATCGTCCATGCCGGAGAGCAGTCCGCGGCGATACATCAGGAGGATCTCGCTGCGGTAGGGGGTCTTGTCCGTCACGTCGGCGATGAAATCGCCGCTTGCGTAGGCGGTGGTGACGAGCAAGGCGTTCGGCTCATCGTACCATTCGGCGGGCAGAGCAAACGCAAAGATGCCCGCCATCTGCGCGCGCGAGGCGGGCAGGTGATAAGCGCCTTCAAAGCGGTTGTCGAGCAGGTTTTCCGCCTTGAGGTAGTCAACGTAGGGCTGATACCAGCTCTCTTCGGGCGGCGCGGCGGGAATGACCTCCTCGCCGCCGGTGGTATAGATGGCGCGCAGGCGCGCGGCAATGGTCAGCATCTCGGCGAGCGTCACATTGTCGCCCGGCGCGAACGCACCGTTCCCACGCCCGGAGAGGAGACCGTATTCATAGGCGGAGACGACCGAGGGGGCGAACCAGTCGCCGCTTTTCACGTCGGCAAATTCGCCCGCATACGTGCGGAGCGGCGCGAACGGCGACGCCTTTTCGGCGGTTTCTTCCTGTGCGGGAGCGGGCGCCTCCGGCGCGCCTTCGCCGCTGTATGCAAGGGCGTTGACGCTCAAAACGAGCATGAGCGCCGCAGTGAGCAGCGCGAAGCGGAACTTCAATGGCATCGGCGATCCTTTTCTCACTTTCTGAAAATCCTGCGAAAATTACGGGACTAAGATGTTCTGGTCGGCCGCAGTGATGTCCGCGGCGTAGGGGTTGAGCATGGAGTTGGTCATTTCCAGCACCTGCGTGGGGTCAAGGGCGTAGACCGACATGCCCTTGTACCAGCCTGTGCCGTCACCGGGGAGGGTGGCAAAGCTGATGGCGTCCATTCCGCCCATACCCAGCGCCTCGTTGGCAAGCCAGACGAGGTTGCCGAGTGTTAAGTCGGTCTTGACGTACTTTAAGAACGTTTCCGCCATCGCAGGGACGTTTTCGAGCTTCATGAGCTTCTGTGCCACGGCCTTCAAAAATGCCTGCTGCGTGCCGATGCGGCCGATGTCCTGCCGTCCGCCGTAGCCGGTGTTGTCGTTGTTGTGGCGGAAACGCACGACCTCCATGGACTGCTGGCCGTTGAGGTGCTGTAATCCCTTTTTGAAGTGAATGTGCAGATCCTGATAGGGGTCGTCGTAGTCCATGTCCTCAGGCACGTCAAAATCCACGCCGCCGATCTGGTTGATCAGCGCGATGAAGCCCTTGAGGTCGACGGAGACGTAGAAGTCCACGGGAATGCCCAGCATGTCTTCAATGTTGCTGCGCAGCTTTTCCGTGCCGCCGTTGTTATAGGAGGAATTGAGCTTGTGGCCGTTGCTCATCAGCGTGTCGCGCGGCAGGCTGACGACGTCGATTTTCTTGCCCTCCGCGTCAAAGCGCATGAGCATATTCGTGTCGCTGCCGCCGGCGTCGTTGTCCACGCCGTAGACCAGGATCGTGTAGCAGTATTTTTTGCGCTCCTTGCCATTCGCGATCGTTTCGATGGCGTCGGTGTCCTCACCCTGCGTGCCGTCCTGTTCGGTCTGCACGCTCTCCTTGCCAGCGTCCGGCTCGGGCGCGCGCACGACATACTTGACCGTTGCCACGGCGGCCACGGTCAGGAAAAGCAGCGACAAAAGCGTGACGACCACGCGCTCGCCGCGGCTGCCAGATCTTTTCTTTTTGCGCTTTTTCCCGTTTTGGCTGCGGGCGCGGCGGGGGGCATCGTCATAGCCGCGCTCATAATATTCCTGATCTCTCATCGTATCGCTCCGTTTTCTCTTTTGGTTTACAATAATGCGCTGCTTGCATTCTACCCTGTGCGGCAGAATTGTGCAAGAGTATTTTTGAGGTGCATCGGTGCATTCTTCCCAATTAGACGCAAAATGTCGAAAAAAGTTTCAGAATCCTTTGTACTTTTTCCGCGTGGCCAGGCCGCCGCGAATGTGGCGCTGGGCCTTGTTGACCTCCAGCACCTCTTTGACCTGAAGGTAAAGGCTGCGGTTGAACTGCGGCAGGCGATCCTGCAGGTCCTTGTGGACGGTGGACTTGCTCACGCCAAACTTTTTTGCCGCGGCGCGCACGGTGGCGCGGTTTTCGATGATGTAAGCGGCCAGCGCACAGGCGCGCTCTTCCATGTTACCCTTCATGCAGCACACTCCTGACTGATGTTGCTCCATCTATATGCATCGGAAGGGAGAATATGCAAAAAAGCGGTGCGGCCGCCGCAGACGGCCGCACCGCTATGGCGCGGAAAGTTATAACATGAGCATCAGCACGGGAATGACGACAAAGCTTGCCAGCGTGGACAGCGCCGCGCCCTGCGCGGCAAATTCCTCGTCCGCACCGTAGTCCGCGGCGGCGACGACGGTCTGCGTTACGACGGGCATGGCCGTTTCCACGAGCAGCACGCTGCGCGCGAGCCCCTCAACGCCGAAGAGTTCGCACAGGGCGAACGCCGCCGCCGGCACGAGCAGAAAGCGGAAGATCAGCACGACGGCGAGACTGCCGTCGAGCTTCAGGCTTTTCAGCCCAAGCTCATGGATAATATAACCCGTGAGCAGCAGGGCGAGCGGTGTGACGAGATTGTTCATATACTTGCAGTAGCTCATCACGAGCGGCGGCAGCCTGAGGTTGAACCACACGAGAAAAAGCCCAAGGAAAACGCCGAGAACGGCGGGCGTGGTCAGAAACTTTTTGAACATTCGGCGGTCAAAGCCGCCGCTCTCGCCTGCCCAGCGCACGAGCGAGAGACCCACGAGCTGAACAAAGCTTGTGTTGACAAGGTAGTAGAGCATCACATAAGGCGTGCAGGTCTCGCCAAAAAGCTCGGTGCACATCGGAAGGCCGATGAAGATGGCGTTGGACACCGAGCACATCATCATAAAAACGCCGAGCCGGCGGCGCGGCAGCTTCAGCAGCATGCCGACAAGCAGCGAGAGCAGAAACGCGCCGACGGTGGAGAGAAAGGGAACGAGCAGAAAGCCCGGCGACTCCGCGAGCAGCTCATGCGTGAGGTTGTTCGTCAGCCCGTAGACACACATGCAGGGAACGGCGACGGACATCGTGAAGCGGCTGATAAAGCGCTTGGCCTGCGGGCTCATCCAGCCCCTGACCGCGCAGAAGTAGCCTGTTGCCGTGAGCAAAAGAATGATGGTGACGGAAGTGACCGCGTGCAGAAACGATTCCATGGCGCACCTCGGGAAGTGAAGATGATTTTACCAGTATATCCATTCCTGCGGCAAAAGACAAGAGCGGAAAAGACGGTTGCAATGCCTCGCGGGATAAGCTATGATGGGGAGACAGCAAAATCCCTTTGAACAGATCAGAGAAGATTGAGAGGAGTTTAATCGTATGAAAGCAGCGCTGGTCATTATGGCGGCGGGCATGGGCTCGCGCTACGGCGGCAGCAAGCAGGTGGACGGGATCGGGCCGAACGGCGAGATCCTGATGGAATATTCCGTGTTCGATGCGCTGCGCGCGGGCTTTACGAAGGTGGTCTTCATCATCAAGCCCGAGATGCGGGAGCTGATGGAAGAGCTTGTGGGCAAGCGCCTTGCGAGGCGCAAAACGGCGGACGGCGAAAATGTCGAAGTCTGCTATGCGTATCAGGATTTTTCGAGCGTGCCTTCCTTTTATCAGGTGCCTGAGGAGCGCGTCAAACCGTTCGGCACGGTGCATGCGCTGCTGTGCGCAAGAGAGTGCGTGAGCGAGCCGTTCGTCGTCATCAATGCCGACGACTATTACGGCGTAGATGCGTTCAGGACGATCTATGCGGCGCTTTCCAAGCTCGCCGAGACCGGCGAGGGCACGATGGTCGGCTACGATCTTTGCAACACCGTGAGCGAGCACGGCACGGTCACGCGCGGCGTGTGCCACGTGAACGAGCAGGGAATGCTCGACCGCGTGGTGGAGACGTTCCACTTAAAGCCCTGCGACGACGGCAAGATCCGCGACATTCAGGAAAACGGCGACGGCCCGGTCTACGCGCCCGAAACGCCGGTTTCGATGAACTTCTGGGGCTTTACGCCGTGGCTCTTTGAAAAACTCGACGCGTACTTCAAGGATTTCCTCCGCGCGCTGCCCGCGGACGAAAAGAAGGCCGAGTGCCTGCTGCCAAGCCTGATCGGATTGCTCATCGACCGCGGCGAGCTTACCGTCTCCGTGCTGAGATCGAGCGCGCGCTGGTTCGGCATGACCTATCATGAGGATAAGGACATGGTGCAGCGCGAGCTGAAAAAGCTGCACGACGCGGGCGTGTACCCTAAGTCGCTGCGCGAGTGAGAAAAATGCATCACCTCCGGACATACTACGTCCGGAGGTGATCTTCTTGATGAAACGCAAAGACCCCGGTGCACCGCACGACCTGACGCCGATGCTCAAAGCGCGCTTCGGCCAGCCGGAGGACTGCGCCGATCTTGTCAATCAGTACGGCACCTACAACATTCAGCCGACGGCGGACACGGAAAATCTCTTTCCGCTGATCGCTCCGGGGCTGCCGGACGAGTGGAAGCGCATGGCCATCGGCAAGAAGGATCTTGAAAACATGCAGTGAGCAAAAGTGAGAAAAGAGGGCGCTCCAATGCGCCTTCTTTTCGCTTTATTACGGCGATACGGTGGCATAAAAGCGAAATAATCCGGAAACATCGTGGAAAAACCGTGCAGATTTGACAAAAAGTCAGATGGCAAAATGGAGAAATTTATTGCTGGTATACAAATTGCAAACCTTACTGGTACTTGCGTTGTTGCTAAATTCGTATAAAGTAAAGGCAGAGCTATCTGCTGGGGAAGCGGCTGCGAGAGAGACGGCTTTCCGGCGAGATTGCAAATTTGAAGGAGGAGAGAGAATGGAAACCAAAAGTAACGCAAAACTGAAAGCCATGTTTATTATCCCGTCGATCACTGGTATCATCCTGTTTATGATCCCGGTGAAGAATGCTGCCGGCGAATGGACCGTCGTGGTCAAGATCCTTGCCGACATCATCTCTGGCGCCATCGGCGGCTTCCTGCCGCTGCTGTGCGTGCTGATCCTCACCGTTTCCGCGGTGATGTCGGTCATCGCACTGGCAAAACCCAAATTCATTATGAATAGCGACATCATGAAGGAATGCTTCGCCTGCAAACCCATCTGGGTCGTGCTCCGCGTGCTCGCGGTCATCTTCGTGTGGCTCACCTATCTGGGTGTTGGCGAGGACGGTGTGGGTCTCATCGGTATGATCACCGGCGGCGGTCAGGGCGGATTTGTCCTTTATGACCTGCTCACCACGCTCGTTATCATCTTCGTCATCGCGGCGCTGCTGCTGCCGCTGCTGCTCGACTTTGGCCTGCTCGAATTCGTCGGCGCGCTGCTCACCAAGGTCATGCGTCCCCTCTTCAAGGTTCCCGGCCGTGCTGCAGTCGACTGCATCACCTCCTGGATCGGCGACGGTACGCTGGGCGTTATGCTCACCTGCAACCAGTATGAAGGCGGCTATTACTCCGCCAAGGAAGCGAGCATCATCGCGACGCTGTTCTCCGCCGTTTCCATCACCTTTACCCTCGTCGTTCTCGATACGGTCGGCATGCTCGACAAGTTCGGCATCTACTACCTGATCGTCTGCTTCGTCGGTGTCGTCTGCGCGATCATTTGCCCGTACCTCTATCCCCTGCGCAAGAAGCCCAACACGTACTTAGTCGAAGGCAAGGCCGCTCCCGACACCCTCCCCGAGGGCTACACGAGCAACGTCCAGTACGGCATGGATCTTGCCATGAAGCGCGTTTCCGAGTTTGGCGGCATCGGCCAGTTCTTCAAGAGCGGCCTCAAGAACGCTTGCAGCATGTGGTTCGGCGTTCTGCCCTCCGTTATGGCCATCGGCACTGTCGCCCTCATCCTTGCCAACTACACCCCCATCTTTGAATGGCTCGGTATCCCGTTCCGTCCCCTGCTCCAGCTGCTGCAGGTGCCCGAAGCGAATGCTGTTGCCTCCACGATGATCGTCGGCTTCACCGATATGCTCACCCCCGCCGTCCTGATTGCGGAGTGCACCAACGAGATGGCCAGATTCATCGTCGCTGTTGTCTCTGTCACGCAGGTTCTGTACCTCTCTGAGGTCGGCGGTCTGATCCTCGGCTCCAAGCTTCCTCTCAACATCTGGGAGCTGTTCGTCATCTTCCTTGAGCGCACCATCATCAGCCTGCTCATCGTCTGCCCGATCGCACACCTGATGTTCTAAGCGCGAAATGACGCTGCTTGAAAAGTAAATTCAACCACCAAACAAACAGCCGGAGGCGTCCAGAGAGACGTCTCCGGCTTTGCTACTTCTGGATTTATTGCAGATGCACAAAAATGACTGTACAACCCGTGCGGTTATATGATAAAATGCAAAGAACGACAACGATACCCTTGTAGTATCAACGCACGGTCTTTCCGCGCCGGTGAACGCGCAGCGGAAAGTGAGAGGGAGAAGACGGCATGAAAATCAGTATCGACAAATCCTCCAAGGTGCCGGTCTATTTGCAGATCGCCGACCAGATCAAAGCGCAGATCATCAGCGGTGCGCTGCCGCGCTCAAGCGCGCTGCCGAGCGAGCGGGCGCTCGCTCAGATTCTGGACGTGCATCGCAACACGGTGGTCAAGGCCTACGGCGAACTGAAAAGCGACGCGTGGATCGAGTCGCGTCAGGGCGTGGGCTACCTTGTGGCCTCGGCGAGCACGGAAAAGGATCCGGTCGGCGAGAGCGGCGAGGGCGTGCAGATGGGGCGCGTCAACTGGGTCAACGAGGTGGCGGATAAGTACCTCGACATGGAAAAGACCTTTGACGACCTGTTCCAGCGCTTCACGGACGAGAGCCATTTTTCGCTGGGCAGCGGCATTGCCTCGCGCGAGGTATACTCATCTGAGCGCGTCGCGCACGACATTGCCGGCCTTTTGACCGGCAGCGGGCCGAGCCAGTATTTTTTCAGCCCCTACAAGGGCGACCGCTTCCTGCGCCAGAAGCTGGCGTCGTTTCTCGGCACCAAGGGCGTGAGGGCCTCGTCGGGCGAGATCCAGATCCTTTCGGAGACGAATCAGGCGCTCGATTTTATCGTCACGCTCCTTGTCAAGCCCGGCGACAGCGTGGTGATGGAAGAGCCGGTGCACCCCGACATGTACCGCGTGATGGAGCTGGCCGGTGCCAGGATCCTGACCGTCCCTGTGGACGAGGACGGCATGAACTGCGATGTGCTTGAAAGCCTGCTTGCACAGACGCGCCCGCGGCTGATCTTTGTCAACTCAAGCTTCCACGACCCCACGGGCTTCATTCTGTCGCTCGGGCGGCGCAAGAAGCTCGTGGAGCTTTCCAGCCGCTACCGCATTCCGATCGTGGAGGAGGACGCGGCGAGCGAACTCGTCTACGACGGCGATAAGCTCCCGCCGATCAAAGCGTTTGACACAACGGGAAATGTCATTTACATCTATTCGTTCTCCCTCACCTTCATTCCGGGACTGAGCCTTGCCTTCGTCACGGGCAACCGCGATTTCGTCCGCGCGCTGAGCTATCTTGTCTCTGTGCGGCTGATGGCCTCGGACTGGATGACGCAGAAGCTCCTCGGCATGTATCTGGACGACGGGAGCTATTATAGCTCGCTTGCCACATTCCGCGAGATCTACAGCGGCAACCGCGACCTTGTGTGCCAAAAACTTGATGCGCTCGCGCATCTCGGCGTGCGCTATGAAAGGCCGCGGGGCGGCGTGTACGTCTGGTGCCGCCTGCCGGACGGCGTGGACAGCAAGCACTTTATCAACCGCGCCTACAATATGGGCGTTACGCTCATTCCGGGGCACGTGTTTTACCCCTATAAAAACGGCGGACGCGACTATATCCGCATCAATTACTCCTACGAATCGCGCGAGCGTTTGGCATGCGGCATGGACGTGTTGCACAAAGCGCTGGAAGAAGAGCTGGAGGAGTAACTGGCACATAAAATTGCAAAATCACTGATACATTACAAGCTTCCGCCGGAAGAGTATACTTTAAGGCATAATAACGGAAGTAGGATCCGTCGCGCGTTCGCTTTTGTGCGGTACGCAGAGAAATAAATCACAGCGGGGTGTATGGGCGGTCGATGAGAGAGCCGCCGGCATCCCGGGAAAGGGAGCAAAACTATGTATCCAGGCATCCATAATTTCTCCGAGATCGGAAAGCTCAACAAGGTGCTGCTGCACCGCCCCGGCAAGGAGCTGGAAGCGCTGACCCCTGCCACGCTCGAACGTCTGCTGTTCGACGATGTGCCCTATCTCAAGATCGCGCAGCAGGAGCACGATAACTTCGCCCGCGTGCTGCGCGAAAACGGCGTTGAGGTCGTCTATTACGTCGACGAGGTCGCCAAGGCGATCGCCGATCCCGCCCGCCAGATCCAGCTGGTGAACGACTTCCTCAACATCAGCAAGATCCACGCCAAGGGCCTGCGCGCGTCCATGACGAGCTACCTGCTCAACATGCCGCCGAAGGAGATGGTCACCGAGCTGATCGCCGGTATCAAGCGCAGCGAGGTCGCCACCAAGGAAGCCACCTCCCTTATGGATCTTGTCGACGATGACTATCCGTTCGTCTCCGACCCCATGCCCAACCTCTACTTCACCCGTGACCCGGGCGCCTGCGTGGGCGAGGGCATCAACATCCACCGCATGCACACCCCCGCGCGCAAGCGCGAGAGCCTGCTCTTAAAGTACATGTACCTCTACAACCGCGACTTTGCCACGCCGGAGAACAAGATGTGGTACGACCTCTCCGACAGCTACTCCATCGAGGGCGGCGACGTGCTCGTCCTCTCGAGGGACATCGTGGCCGTCGGCCTGTCCCAGCGCACGACCGTTTCCGGCGCGGAGAACTTTGCGCGCAACCTGCTGCAAAACTCCGGCTTTAAGAAGGTGCTCGCCTTCGACATTCCCGAAACGCGCGCGTTCATGCACCTTGATACCGTTTTCACGATGGTCGACTACGACAAGTTCACCATTCACCCCGAGATCGAAGGCCCGCTGAGCGTTTACGAGATGACGCTCGACGACCATGGCGAGCTTCAGTTCCGCGCGCTCAAGGAAGAGCTCAAGGACATTCTCGCCCTCGAGCTCAAGCTCCCCGCGGTCGACCTGATCCGCTGCGGCGGCGGCGACCTGCTGGCCGCGCAGCGCGAGCAGTGGAACGACGGCTCCAACACGCTGTGCATCGCGCCGGGCCGCGTCATCACCTACGACCGCAACTATGTGACCAACGAGCTGCTCGACAAGAAGGGCATCGACGTCATCTCCATTTCGTCGGCGGAGCTTTCCCGCGGCCGCGGCGGCCCGCGCTGCATGTCCTGCCCCGTCAACCGCGACGATCTGTAAGATCCCGGACGAGCTGAAAAGAGTCCGGATAAAGAAAGAGGGAAGAAGAGAAGAAACCCGCTTCGGCGAGCGTCCGGGCGGGGGAAATGGGAGAGAAGATCATGAAGAGCAAGCGGCAGGAGAAAATACTTGAGCTGATCGCCAAGTACGACATTGAGACACAGGAGGAGCTGATTGCTCACCTGGCCGAATGCGGCATCGAGAGCAAGCAGACGACCGTCTCGCGTGACATCAAGGAGCTGTATCTTTACAAAGAGCCGCTCGGCGGCGGACACAGCCGCTATGCTGTTTCGAACATGGCCGACCACATCGACAACACGAAGCGGCTCAAGCTGATCCTGAACGAATGCTGTGTGAGCGCAGACTGCGCGGGCATCGTGGTGGTGCTCAAAACGCTGCCCGGCCTTGCCGACGCGGCGGGCGCGGCGCTCGACGCGATGCGTCTGCCCGATATGCTGGGCTGCATCTCCGGCAACGACTCGGTCGCCGTTATCGCCCGCAGCGAGCAGGACGCAAGCCGTCTCTGCGGGGAGCTGCGCCGGTACTGCAAGTGAACACATGAGAAAAGAACGGGAGCACGAAGTGCTCCCGTTCTTTTATGCTTTTTGAAGCGGTCTGAACAGATCAGACGTTGCCGATGGTGGCGACCATGACGGCCTTGATGGTGTGCATGCGGTTCTCCGCCTCGTCGAACACCTTGGAGTTGGGGGAGAGGAAGACCTCGTCCGTGACCTCGCGGATATCGTAGCCGAGCTCCCTCTGGGAAGCGGCCATGGTGGTGTCGAAGTCGTGGAAGGAGGGCAGGCAGTGCAGGAAGATGCAGTCGGGATTCTCGGTGGCCTTCAGCACGTCGCCGGTGACCTTGAAGGGCGTGAGCAGCTTGACGCGCTCGGGGATCTTGTCCTCTTCGCCCATGGAAGCCCAGATGTCGGTGTAGAGAGCGTCAGCGCCCTTGAGCAGCTCCTTGTCCTCGCCGTACTCGACGATGGCGCCGGTCTCCTTGCCGACCTCGCGGCAATACTCGACGACGTCAGCCGCGGGAGCAAGCTCCTTCGGGCCCCAGCCGACATAGTGGATGCCGAGCTTGGCGCAGATGTACATGAGGCAGTAAGCAACGTTGTTGCGCGTGTCGCCGCAGAAAACGAGCTTGCACTTGCTCAGCGGCTTCTTGGTGTTCTCCATCAGGGTGAGAATGTCGGCCAGCGCCTGGGTGGGGTGGTCGACGTCGGTCAGGCCGTTCCAAACGGGAACGCCGGCGTTGGCGGCGAGACCCTCGACGACCTTCTGGTCGTAGCCGCGGTACTCAATGCCGTCATAGAAGCGGCCGAGAACCTTGGCGGTGTCGACCATCGTTTCCTTCTTGCCCATCTGGGAGGACTTGGAATCGAGGAAGGTGACGTTCGCGCCCTCGTCGTAAGCGGCGACTTCGAACGCGCAGCGGGTGCGGGTAGAGGTCTTTTCAAACAGCAGCACGATGTTCTTGCCGGCGAGCAGGTTGCCGCGGATACCGGCGCGCTTTTTCGCCTTCAGGTCGGCGGCGAGATTCAGCATGTAGCGGATCTCATCGGGGGTAAAATCTTTCAGCGTGAGGAAAGAGCGGCCTTTCAGATTGACGGGCATGGGAAATCCTCCTTTGTATTTCATAAATCTCTCGTGTAAAGCATCCAAATAATGCTATGATGATTATATCATTCTTAGTTAAAAAAGCAAGGCATTTTCCGCTTTTGCTTTGCGTTGCGAAAGCGACTGGACTGCTGTGAAAAAAGCAAGCTGGACTGCGATGGCTGCGCCTGCGGGCGAGAAAATGAGGATTTTCCTTTCCGGTGAGATATGATATACTGAGGAAAAAGGGGGGAGAGCGATGAGCATTGCGGGGCTTTTGATCCGCCGCGAGCGCCTTGCGCGCGCTTGGAGCCAGGAGGGGCTTTGCCGCGGGATCTGCGGTACGTCGTATCTTTCCAAGATCGAGCAGGGAAAAGCGGCGGCGTCGGAGGAAGTTCTCGCGCTGCTGTTTGCGCGGCTTGGCCTTTCGTGGACCGATGACGCAGACGGCGCGCTGCACGCGCAGACGGAAGCGTGCATGGAGGCACTGTTTGGGGGGGACGCGCCGGCGTTTGCCGCCGCGTTTGCGCGCTTGCGCGCGCAGGAGCGGACGCTGCTTTGCAGCCCCTGCGCGGCAGACTATCTGCTGCTGCGCGAATTTGCCTGTGAAGCGGACGAGGAACGGCGTCCACTGGACGCGGAATTTGTTTCGTTTCTGGACCAGCGCCAGCTCGCGCTTCAGCGCGTGCTGGAGGGGCGGCATGAGGAGGCGGCGCTGCTCTATCCCGCGGCGGCGATCCGCTTGTGGCAGGGGGCGCACCTCTACGCGCGCGGGCGCTATGCCGCCGCGACCGAGGCGCTGCGCGCCGCCTATGACGCCGCGGCCGCCGAGGGCTATGCCCACATCATGATGAACTGCCGCGTATATCTCGGCAACTGCTGTTCCGATTCGGGCGACCCAAAGCGCATGCAGCAGCATTATGCGGTCGCGCAGCGGCTTGCTGAGGCGCTCGGCGATCAGAAGATCCTCTCGACGATCCGCTACAACGATGCGGCGACGAAGATCGAGTGCGGCGACTTTGCGGCGGCGTATGCCTACTTTGCTGCGCTGGAAGAGACAGATGCGATGTCACTGCACAAGCTTGCCGTCTGCTGCGAGGCGTTGGGACGGCGGGACGAGGCGCTCGCCGCGCTTGCGCGGGCAGAGGCGATGCTTCCTGAGGACGAAGCGCACGCACCCGAGCGGCAGATGCTCGCGCTCGTGCGCTGCCGGCTGGAAACGCCGGACTATCTGCACGACGAGCGCTACGGCGAACTGCTGACGAATTGCTTTGCCCTGCTGCGGCGCGAGCGCGGCGCTGGCTACGCGCGCTTTCACCTCAAGTGGATGCTCGAATGGTACAAGGCGAACCGCCGCTACCGGGAAGCCTGCGCGCTGCTGGAGGACTTTCCTGCGGAAAAGTGAAAAAAGGCTATTGAACGGTATCTGAGGGGAGAAAGTTTCCCACAGATACCGTCTTTTTTTCATTCACGCGCCATGCCATAATAATGGCGAGGTGAGAACTATGACAAAAACGCTCTGGACAAAGGATTTTATCCGCATCACGCTCGCGACCTCGCTCGGTGCGGCAGGCGGCATCATCAGCGGCTTTGCGCTGTCGTTTCTCGTTTTCGACGAAACGGGCAGCACGCTGGCCTCGGCACTCGTGGTGGCGATCCAATTGCTGCCGGGGGCGGTGCTGCCGCTTCTGATCGCGCCGCTGATGGACCGCTATCCGCGAAAGCCCTTCCTTGTCGGCGGCGACACGGTGAACGCGCTGCTCTATGCGCTCGCGGGCGTCTACCTGCTGCGCTGTGAGTTCTCTTATACGGTGTATCTCGGCTTTTCGCTGCTGCTTGCGTGCCTGAGCGCCTTTGACGAGCTGGCTTACAGCAGCTTTTACCCGCTTATCCTGCCTGAGGGGACGGAGGAAAAGGGCTACACGGTTTCCTCCATGCTCTATCCCGTGCTCAAGGTGCTGATGATGCCCGTGGCTGCCGTACTCTTCGATACGCTCGGCGTGGCGCGACTGCTGCTCGTGCAGTCGGCGCTGTCGCTGCTCTCCGCGCTCATCGAAAATAAGATCACGGTCACGGAAACGCCGCGCGGCGGCGAACGCTTTTCCCTGCGCCTCTGGTGGGAAGATCTCCGCGAGGCGGCCGCCTATCTCAAGCGGGAAAAGGGCTTGCGCGCACTGTATGATTATATGGCGGTGACCAACGGCATGGCGGCGGGCTATTCGCCGCTGCTCATTGCCTTTTTCCGCACAGCGCCTGGCTTTACGGCGGCGATGTATTCCTTTTTTTCCGTGGCGGAGTTTGCCGGGCGCTCGCTCGGCGGCGTGGTGCGCTACCGCTATACGCTGCCGGAAAAGAAGCGCTTTCCCTTCATCTTCGCCGTCTATCAGATCTATGAAATGATGGACGTGCTGCTTTTGTGGCTGCCGTATCCGCTGATGCTCGCAAATCGCGCTTTCTGCGGCTTTCTCGGCATCAACAGCGCAACGATCCGGCAAGCAGCGGTGCAGCGGTATCTTCCCGATCCTCTGCGCGCCCGTATCAACGCCTATGAAAGTGTGCTCATCACGGCTGCGAGCGCGGTGCTGTCGCTCGCGGTGGGGGCGCTCGGCGAGGTGATGGATTACCGGCTCTGCGTCAGCCTCTGCGCCGCGCTGACGCTGCTCTTCTGCTGGCTTTCCGTCTTTCGCCGCCGCGGCGCGGTCAGGGAAGTGCTGCGCGGCAGGCATGACGCCGCGTGAGCAGATTTCTTGCACTTTCCCTTGTTTTCTGCGGATAAATATAGTATAATTTCGAAAAAGTATCCCCATGGGGCGATTTCGGGCGAATGTGCCGCGCCGACTGGGTAAAACCGCAATGGATAGAGGAGATTTTGCTATGAATATGATCCGCAGCGCAAAGAACCAGATCGCCGAGCTGACGGCGGCGGCTTACCGCGCGGCTGTGCAGGAAGGCCTCCTGCCCGAGGGCGTTACCACCGTTCCCGCCGTGGAGATCCCCAAGGATACCGCCAACGGCGACTATACGACGACCTTCTGCCTGGCCGCTTCCAAGGCCATGCGCAAGAATCCCCGCGAGGTCGCCAAGATCCTGACCGAGCACATGGATCTGAGCGACACCTACTTCACCTCCGTTGAGATCGCAGGCCCCGGCTTTTTGAACTTCCGTCTCGGCGAGAAGTGGTATGCCGACGTGATCTCCACCGTGGAAGAAGAGAAGGAAAACTACGGCCGCGACAACTGGCTGGGCGGCAAGAAGTATATGGTCGAGTTCGTCTCCGCGAACCCCACCGGCCCCATGCACATGGGCAACGCGCGCGGCGGCGTGCTCGGCGATACGCTCGCAGAGGTGCTTGACTGGTCGGGTGCAAAGGTCTGGCGCGAGTTCTACGTCAACGACTTCGGCAACCAGATCGAAAAGTTCGCCAAGAGCATCGAAGCGCGCTACATCCAGCTCATCCGCGGCGAGGACGCCGTTGAGTTCCCCGAGGACGGCTACCACGGCGACGATATCCGCGAGCTTGCCAAGGCGTTTTACGACCTTCACGGCGAGAGCTACCTTGATAAGCCCGTCGAGGAGCGCCACGCCGACATGGCTCACTTCGGCCTTGAGCGCAACATTCCGAAAATGAAGAGCGATCTTGAGCGCTACGGCATCAAGTTCGACGAGTGGTTCTTCGAATCCAGCCTGCACAACAGCGGCTTTGTGGCCGACACGGTGGAGGAGCTGCACAAGCTCGGCTGGACCTATGAAAAGGAAGGCGCGCTCTGGCTCAAGACCGCCGAGATCATGCGCGAGCAGTACCGCAAGCAGGGCAAGAAGGACGAGGACATCGACAAGCTCGACCTCAAGGACGACGTGCTGCGCCGCGCCAACGGGTTCTACACCTACTTCGCCGGCGACATTGCCTACCACCGCAACAAGTTCGCCGTGCGTCACTTCGACAAGGTCATCAACATCTGGGGCGCCGACCACCACGGCCACGTGGCCCGTATGAAGGGCGCGATGGACGCGCTGGGCCTCGACGGCACCAACCGCCTCGATATCGTGCTGATGCAGCTCGTCAAGCTCGTACGCGATGGCGAGGTCGTGCGCATGTCCAAGCGCACGGGCAAGACCATTTCGCTCTCTGACCTGCTCGACGAAATTCCCGTCGACGCCTGCCGTTACTTCTTCAACGCCAAGCCCGACACGCAGATGGAATTCGACCTCGGCCTTGCCGTGCGCGAGGACAGCGAGAACCCCATCTACTATATCCAGTACGCGCACGCGCGCATTTGCAGCCTCCTGAAGGCACTCGAGGAAGAGGGCCACAGCGTCAAGTCCGGCGCGGTGGATCTCTCCATTCTCTCGAGCGAGTCTGAGCGCGCGCTCATCAAGGAGCTTTCCTCCTTCGCCGAGGAGATCCGCATGGCGGCGCGCGACTACGACCCGAGCTACATCAACCGCTATCTCATGCGTCTTGCCGCGGCGTTCCACAAGTTCTACAACGCCTGCCGCATCAAGGGCGAGGACGAGGCCGTCATCGATGCGCGCCTCAAACTCGCCGCTGCGACGCGCCAGGTGCTTGCCAACGGCCTCCAGGTCATCGGCTGCTCCGCACCGGAAAAGATGTAAAAACATCATACCGACAAGAAAACAGGCGTCCGGCCACTGGCCGGACGCCTGTTTGCGCCGTTAGAGGACTTTTGCAAGGAAAGATTGCAAGCGCTCGCTTTTCGGGTGGTCGAAGAGCGCGGCGGGCGCGCCTTCCTCGAGGATTGCACCGTCCGACATAAAGACCACGCGGTCGGCGACCTCGCGGGCGAAGCCCATCTCGTGCGTGACGACGACCATCGTCATGCCGTCATGAGCGAGGTCACGCATCAGATCGAGCACCTCGCCGACCATCTCAGGGTCAAGCGCGCTCGTCGGCTCGTCGAAGAGCATGACCTCGGGCGCCATGGCGAGCGCGCGCACGATGGCGATACGCTGCTTCTGGCCGCCGGAGAGCATCGCGGGATACTCATTCGCCTTGTCGGCAAGGCCGATGCGCTCAAGCAGCGCCATGGCCTGCTCGTCGGCCTCTGCCTGGGACTTGAGGCCCAGCTTGACGGGTGCGAGGGTGATGTTCTTCTTGACCGTCATATGCGGGAAGAGGTTGAAGTGCTGGAACACCATGCCCATCTCGCGGCGGTGGAGGTCCAAGTTGACCTTCTTGCCGTTGAGGGCAACGTCCTTGAAGTAAATGGTGCCGGAGGTCGGCTGCTCCAAGAGATTGAGGCAGCGCAGCAGCGTCGATTTGCCGCTGCCGGATGGGCCGATGATCGCCACGACCTCGCCCTTCTTTACGCTCAGATTGCAGTGGGAGAGCGCGTGGACGCTGCCGCCGTTGTATTCCTTGGACACGTCCACCACACGAATGAGAGAATTAGTGCTTGTCGCCACGACGCATTCTCCTTTCCAGTGCCTCGATCGCCTTTCCGGCGGGGTAGGTGATGCAGAAATACATCATTGCCGCCAGCACATAGGGCGAGAGGGAAATGTAGGTGGCGGTCGCCACCGTTTTGGCCGCAAACATCAGCTCGACCATGCCGAGCGTGGAGCAGATGGACGATTCCTTGACCATGGTGACGACCTCGTTGCCGAGCGCGGGCAGGACATTTTTTACGGCCTGCGGCAGCACGACGAGCTTCATCGCCTGCATGGAGGATAGACCCAGCGAGCGCGCGGCCTCGGTCTGCCCTGCGTCTACGGCAAGGATACCCGCGCGGAAGATCTCAGCGACATAGGCGGAGCTGTTGAGCGCCAGCGCCACAACGCCGGGGATAAAGCGGGAAATGTCGATAAACCCGAAGAGGTACAGGCGTGGAATGGAGATCGCGCCGAAAAGACCGAAGTAGATGATCGAGAGCTGCACGAGCAGCGGCGTGGAGCGAAAGACCGCGATATATGCACCCGAAACGGCGCGCACAAGACGGTTTTTGCTCAGACGCATGAACGCCAGCAGCAGCGCCGGAAGAACTGCCAGTGCAACCGACACGACCGCGAGCAGGAGCGTATATCCGAGCGCCTGCAAAAAGTACACGCCGTATTTCGGCAGGAAGGAAAAGTTGATAAACGACGCCGGAGACATACCGACAAAGAGGCTGCTCCACCGTGTGGCAAGATCCATGGGAGAGATCTCCTTTCAAAAGTGAGAATACGATGCGTATTTTTGCCGTAGATGCGCCAAAGAGCAAAGCCATGGGGCTTTGCTCTTTGGCAATGAGAGATGGGAGAGAGGAGAGCAAAAGAAATGAGAGAGGAACCCTTTTTCAGGCTGCGGAATCGTCTGCCGTAACATCGACGGCCTTGCCGCTCAGCTCGTTGGCTGCGGTAATGAAATCGGCGAGCTTATTTTCAGACTGCATCTTGGCGATGGCCTCATTGATGGCGGGCAGCAGCCCCTTGGGATCACCCTTGGCAACGGCGATGCAGTAGGGCTGCGCCTCGCCGAGCTCGGAGGAAGCGGGTGCAATGGCAAGGTCAGGGTTGGTCTCGGCATATTCCTGCGCGACCGCACCGTCGAGCACGACCGCGTCGACCTTACCATAGACCAGTTCGTTGACAAGATCGGTCACAAGGGAGAGAGAGACGAGGTTTGCGCCCGGGAGCTGATCGGTTACAACGGTTTCCTTGGTGGTGGCTGCCTGCGCGCCCACGCTCTTGCCGTCGAAGTCAGCAAGCGTTGCGTACTGCGCGGCATTGTCCGCCTTGACGAGGATCATCGGGGGGATATCGGTGTAGTAGGGATCGGAGAAATCAGCGGAGGCGAGACGCTCGGGCGTGGCTTCCATGGCCGCCATGACAATGTCATAGTCACCCTTGGCAAGGGAGGTGAGCAGGTAGTCGAAACTCATATTTTCGATCTGCAATTCCTTGCCCATCTCGTCGGCAATGTACTGCGCGGCGGAAATGTCGATGCCGGCATACTGCATCGTGCCGCTCTCGTCGGCATACATGAACTCAAAGGGGGCGTAGTCGGCAGAGGTGCCGAGTACCAAGGTGTTGGATCCATCCTGATCGCCGCTGCCGTCAGCGTCGGTGCTGCCGTCATCGGTCTTGCTGCCGCAGGCCATCAGGGAGAGGATCATCAGCAGAGCCAGGGTCAGTGCAATGTACTTTTTCATGTTGAAAGCTCCTTTTTGTGCGTTCCATCTTGTATAATATCTGGATACGAAATGAATATTCATACGCTTCAGAAACGATAGCGTTAGTATAGATGTTTACTTATTCATTGTCAACGAGTAAAAACTCAAAAAAGAGGGAAAATCTGGAGGAGCTTTCTGTACGATGTGTACAAATATGCAGAGAAGCGACCGAAAATGCGATAAAATATGCAAATATACGGGCGGAGATGCATAATGAAGCGGGCGGCGCACAGACGAAACAGAACAGCCGCAGAAGCACATCGACTTCTGCGGCTGTTCTGTTCTTCTTATCGGGAGAGGGATCCTGATGCGCTGCGGGCGCGTCTCAACGGTTTCCTGTAAGCGAAATAATAAGCGATCGCGCACAGCGGCAGCGCGGCGAGCACATCAAGGACGGAGTGCTGCTTCATAAAGACGGTGGAAATACAGATGAGGAAGGCCGCGATGGCCGAGGCGATGCGCCATTTCTTTGCGGAAAAGACCGGCGCATACCAGAAGGCAAAAAATGCCGCGAGCGAACCGATGACGTGCAGCGAGGGGCAGACGTTCGTGTTCGTGTCGAATGCATAGAACCCCGCGATGAAGCGCGTGAGGAGGTTATCACGTGGGAAAACTTCAGGTCTGAGGGCCTGATAGGTGGGGAAGAGAAAATAAATGACGATCGTGACGGTGTATGTGATCATCACAAAGTGCATCATGCGGCGAAAGCCCTTGACGTCGAAGAAAAATGTATAAGCGACCGCGCCGATGAGGTAGACGAACCAGAAAAGGTAGGGAATGAGAAACCATTCGTTGAAGGGAATGAGATCATCGAGCGCGCAGTGCATTTCAAAGTAATGCGCGACGGGATAGAACCGCTCTGCGTAGGAAAAGAGCAGCCCGAAAACCGGCCAGAACAGCAGCAGCCACACGTGGGAAAACTCCGGCGTATTCAGCTTGCGGAGGCGGAACTGCCGGTAATCAACACTGGGACAGATCATGCGAGATCCCCCTCCTCTTCCGCTGCGCTCATTTCCGAGAGAATGTTGGCCGCGGCATTTTGCGGCACGGCGGCGCCGAGCGCGTCGCCCATTTTTTCAAGAGCAGGCTCATTGCTCAGAAGCTTCAGGCTCGTGCGTGCGATCTCGCGGGGCGTTTGCCCCGTGACTGCGCCGCCCGTGCGCAGGAAGAAGTCCTTGTTATATTCCTCGCAGCCGGATACCGCATCGATGAACACCATGGGAAGGCGCATGGACGCGGCCTCGGTCACGCTGATGCCGCCGGGCTTGGTGAGGTAGAGGTCGGCGGAGTCCATCAAGAGCGCCATGTCCTTCACGTAGGAGCGGATATGGACGTTGTTCACGCCGCAAAAGCGACGGGAGAGACGGCCAAAGAGCTGCTTGTTCGTGCCGCATACGATCGTGAGATCCTGATCGGCGGGGAGCGCACGGGCAATGCGCCGCGCGATGCTCATGATGGGACCGCAGCCCATGCTGCCGCACATCATCACAAGGTGGCGGTGGTCGACGGGAATGCCGAACGCACGCTTGGCGTCCTCCTTGCGCACGCCGGAGCGGAACATCCGGCGCACCGGAATGCCGCAGGCGCGCAGCCGTTCGGGCGTGATGCCGCCGCCGAGAAAGTCGCCGGAAAGCGATGCGGCGGGAATGAAGTAGCGGTCGAGCGCGCTGTCCTTCACGCTGGGCGAGCAGGTGTAGTCGGTTGCGATCAGGCAGGTTTTGAGATGCGGCAGCCGGGTCTTTACAACTTCGCTGACCATGAGGGCGGCAAAGGGGTGTGTGCAGATGACCGTATCATACCCGCTGCCGGCGATGAAGCCGCCGAGCGTTTCCGCGCCCTGCGTGAGATAACGGTAGAGCGTGGAGCTTTCGTGAAACTGCTCGGGGTGCTCCTCTGCCGCGCGGTAGCCCACGCGGAACAGCCCCGGTGCGTGGCGGTAGATGCGCACGTGCCAGTTGGAGATGAAGCGCGAGACCTCGGGCGAGATGAAGCGCAGCGCGTCCTCGGTGTCACAGGGGATATTTTCATGGCGGCACTCTTCTGCGAGCGCCGCGGCGCAGGAGTTGTGCCCCTCGCCGGTGTTGCAGCTTAAAATCAAAACTTTCATAAAAAGCACCGATCCTTTTACTCCGGTTGTTTGGTTTCCTTTGCACTCCAGCGCTGCTGCGCGGCAAGCAGCCGCTGAAGCCGCGGGCGGTTGTAGCGCTGAATGATGAGAAACGGCAGGTTGCCGAGGAGAATGTAGACGGCGGTGAATACCGCGCCGCCCGTCCCCGGCCAGAGGCGCAGGGCATAGAAGCCGAGCAGGATAAGCAAAAAGTGAATGAACTCCGCCACGCAGGTCTCCTCGATCATGCGCGGGAGCTGCTCGCGGAAGTTGCCCTCGAGCTTTTTTGCGGGAATGAGCTTCGGCACGATCCTGCTCATATCGGGAACCTTGCTTTGCCAGTCATGCACGCGCAGCGCGCGGTAGAGCGCCGGCTCCCAGCTGGCGCAGCGGTAGGGGAAGCTGTCGCCGCGGAACCAGGACTTTGGCAGCAGCCGTCCGAGAACGAACGACGCGACGCCCAGAAAAGCATAGTAAACGCAGCAGCGCAGAAAGCCCATCGTCATCTCTCCTTTCCCGTGATAAAAACCCGACGCAGGGGAACTGCGCCGGGGAAGCGGTGGCCTGATACGACCAATACAAACAGTGTAGCACAGAGATTCGAACAAATGATGAAGAGAATCTCAACTTTTGTTGAAAAAAGGCGCTCATGTTTCCATCGGCAGGCGCACGGCAAAGCGGCAGCCGCCGTTCGCCGGATCCTCGAGCCAGACTTCGCCGCCGTGAATGGCAATGATCTTGCGCACGAGCGCAAGTCCGAGGCCGTTGCCCTCGGACTCATGCGAGCTGTCGCCCTGATAGAATTTGTTGAAAATGCGGGCCTTATCCCTCTCGGAGATGACAGGGCCTTCGTTGTCGATGGTGAAAAGTACGCTGCCCGTTTCCTGCACGAGGCGTATTTGAACGAGCCCGCCGCGCGGGCCAAGTTTTACGGCGTTGTCGATGAGGTTTGTCCACACATGCTGCAAAAGACCCTCGTAGCCGGTAAAATCCACGGAGTCGAGGTCTACATCGAAGTCGACCTCTTTTTCCGTCCATCTGCGCTCGAGCGCCAGAATGCACTGGCGCACCTGCTCGTCGAGGCGGAAGCGCGAGCGCCGGGGACGAATGGACTGGCTGTCGAGCTTGCTCAGCAGCAGAATATTGCCCGCAAGGGTGGAGAGGCGGCGCGTATTGAAGAGGATCTTGTCGATATACTCCGCCTGCTCCTCGCTCGACTGCTGGTGCTCCTGCAAAAGTGAGGCGTAGCCCTCGATGGCGCTGATGGGCGTTTTGAATTCGTGCGAAACGTTGGAGATGAAGTCGGTTTGCAGCGTTTCGGTGGCGTTCAGCTCGCTGACCATGAGATTGAAGTTGTCGTAGATGTCGCGGATGTCACGAAAGATGCTCTTGGTCTCCACGTGAACGTGGAAGTTGCCGCCGGCGACCTCCTTCATGCTGTGCGAAAGGCGGGAGATGGGCGCGAAGAACGCGACGGAGAAGCCCGCTGCCGTGGCGCTGCCGAGCAGCAGCGTGAAAATAAGCACCCAGACGAACATCGGCACATCGACGCCGAGATGCTCCAGCCCCCAGCCTGCGAGCGCGGCCAGAAGCGCCACGACGACAAAGCCTGCCATGCAGATGAAGAAAAACTGCACGCGAATATCAAGAAATCTGTTGCGGCGCTGTTTCATGAACGCACCACCTTATAGCCGACGCCGCGCATCGTGACGATCTTGAAGTCGGAATTGTCGCGGAAGCGCTCGCGCAGGCGCGCGATGTGCACATCAACGGTGTGGGTATCGGTGCTGGAATCGTAGCCCCAGATGTCGTCCATGAGCTGCTGGCGCGTGAAGATGCGGCCGGGGAAGGAGGCCATCTTGTAGAGCAGCATGAATTCCTTCTGCGGCAGCACCATGCTCTCGCCGCCTACGGTGACGCTGAGCGAGTCGCATTCCATCACCGTGCCGCCGATGACCTGCCGGCGCTCGCTCGCCATCTGCGCGCGGCGCAGCAGCGCGCTCACGCGCAGCACCATTTCGCCGATGTTGATGGGCTTGACCATATAATCGTCGCTGCCGGAGAGAAAGCCAAGACGCATATCGTCAAAGGCGTCCTTGGCGGTGATCATCATGATGGGAATGGACGAGCCGCTCTCGCGGACGGAGCGCACCAGCTCATAGCCGTCCATCTTCGGCATCATAATGTCGGAGATGATGAGGTCGTAATAGCTCTGCTCCAGCGCGGCAAGCGCCTCCTCGCCGTTGGAAACGCCGAGCACCGTATAGCCGTTTTTGGTGAGCACATGGGCGAAAAGCTGGCGCAGCTCGCGGTCGTCCTCAGCGATGAGTATTTTGAACATGGCGCTCCTCCGATCGTTTCCCGCCGTGCGCGGCAGGGTCAGCGTATTTGATGCGCACAGTATAGCATAAGCAAACGAAAATTGCACGAAAAGCGGCGCATTTTTTGCAGGAAGCGGAAATTGCGCAAAAAAAGAGCCGTTCTGCCGAACGACTCTTTTTTGAAAAACGGACTCAGCCGCCGAGGTAGGCCTTGCGCACCGCGTCGCTTTCCATCAGCTCCTTGCCGGTGCCGGAGAGGGTGATGCGCCCTGTCTCGAGCACATAAGCGCGGTCAGCGATGGAGAGCGCGGCCTGCGCGTTCTGCTCGACGAGCAGGATCGTTGTGCCTGCGGCGTGCAGTTCACGAATGATGTCGAAGATCTGCTCGACGAGAATGGGCGCAAGACCCATGGACGGCTCGTCGAGCATCAAAAGCTTGGGGTGCGACATGAGCGCGCGGCCCATGGCGAGCATCTGCTGCTCGCCGCCGGAGAGCGTGCCGGCGATCTGGCGGCGGCGCTCCTTCAGGCGCGGAAAGCGCTCGTACACATCGGCAATGCCCGCGGCAATGCTGGCATTCGGCTGGGTATAGGCACCCATTTCGAGGTTGTCCTCCACGGTCATCTGCAAAAAGACATGGCGGCCTTCGGGAACCTGCGCAAGACCGCGCTCGACGATCTTGTGCGCGCTCACGCCCTTTAAGTCCTTGTTCTCAAAGACGACGCTGCCGGACTTGGGGTGCAGAAGGCCGGAAACCGTGTTCAGCACGGTCGATTTGCCCGCACCGTTCGCGCCGATGAGCGTGACGACCTCGCCCTGATTGACTTCAAAGGAAACACCCTTGACGGCGTGAATGCTGCCATAGTAGACGTGAAGATCGTTCACCTGTAAGATCAGACTCATCGTCAGGCCTCCTTCTTTCTGCCGAGGTAGGCTTCAATGACCTCGGGATTGTTCTGAATATCCTCTGGTGTACCCTTGGCGATGATCCGGCCGAAGTTCAGCACGGCGATGCCCTCGCAGATGTTCATGACGAGGTTCATGTCGTGTTCGATGAGCAGCACCGCGATATGGAAGGTATCGCGAATGGAGAGAATATTTTCCATCAGCTCGGCCGTTTCGCTCGGATTCATGCCGGCGGCGGGTTCGTCGAGCAGCAGAAGGCTCGGGTTGGTTGCCAGCGCGCGCAGGATCTCAAGGCGGCGCTGCGCACCGTAGGGCAGCGAGCTTGCTTTGGCGCCGGCGAGGTGCTCCATGTGGAAAATGGAGAGAAGCTCCATTGCGCGCTCGTGCATGACGCGCTCTTCCTTCCAGAAGCGGGGCAGACGGAAAATGCCCTCGGGCATCGTGTAGTGCATCTGGTTGTCCATCGCAACGGTGATGTTGTCCTCTACGCTCAGTTCACCGAAGAGGCGAATGTTCTGGAAAGTGCGGGCGATGCCTGCGCGGTTGACCTGCGCGGTGCTGAGGTCATGGATATCCTTGCCGTTTAAGAGGATCGTGCCGTGGGTGGGCTGATAGACCTTGGTGAGCAGGTTGAAGACCGTGGTCTTGCCCGCGCCGTTCGGGCCGATGAGACCGGAGATCTCCGTGCGGCCGATGGTCACGTTGAAGTTGTCGACCGCCTTGAGTCCGCCGAAGGTGATGCCGAGGTCGATGCACTCGAGCACGGGGGATTTGTCCGCGTCGCGCTCGGTCAGCAGCGCCGGTTCACGCAAAACGGGGACGAGCTTGGTTTTCTGCTTTTGCGACATATTCTGAGTCATGGTCAGTCCTCCTTTTCAGCGGCGGCGCGGCGGTGGGGCAAGAGCCTGCCGAAGAACGCCTTGGCCTGCGGATTATTGGTCGCGAGCATGACGAAGATCAGTACGATCGCATAGATGAGCATACGGTAGTCGTGGAGCGGGCGCAGTGCCTCGGGCAGAATGGTGAGCGCGGCGGCGGCAATAAGCGAGCCCCAGATGTTGCCGAGCCCGCCGAGCACCACGAACACCAGCACGAGAATGGAGAGGTTGAAGTTGAACTTCGTGGCCTGGAGAGAAGAGTAGTTCAGGCCGAAGAGCGCGCCTGCCGCGCCCGCGAGGGCGGCGGAGGTGACGAATGCCAGAAGCTTGTACTTCGTCAGGTTGAGGCCAATGGCCTGCGCGGCGATGTGGTTGTCGCGGATCGCCATGATCGCGCGGCCCGCGCGAGAGCGGGTCAGGTTCAGCACGACGATCAGCGTGATCATCACGAGGATAAAGCCAGCGGTGAAGCTTGCGATGGTGGCGGTGCCAGTCGCGCCCTGCGCGCCCTTGATGATGGCCGTGCCGTTCGCACTCAGGCCGAGGTCATCGACCGTTTTGTTGCCGGAGAGATTGAAAACGAAGTGCAGGCCCTTTTCATCGCAGCCAATGATGAGGCAGTTGATAAGCTCCTTGATGATCTCGCCGAAGGCGAGCGTCACGATGGCGAGATAGTCGCCCTGCAAGCGGAGCACGGGCGTGCCGATGAGAAGGCCGACGAGCGCGGCGAGAAGCGCGCCGATGAACATCGCGAGCGCGAGGCGCACGGGGCCATTCGGAATGAGTCCCGCAAGACTCTGCGAAACGACGATACCGGAGAACGCGCCTACGCTCATAAAGCCCGCGTGGCCAAGGCTCAGCTCGCCGAGAATGCCGACCGTGAGGTTCAGGGAAACGGCCATGGACATATAGCAGCAGATCGGCACGAGAAGGCCGATGACCGAGCGCTTGAGAGAGCCGTTGCTTTGCAGCACCGTCACGATGACGAAGGCGGCGATCACGCCGAAATAGGTCGCAAAGTCGACCCTGGTGGTTTTCTTGAGGGAGTTGAACTGTTTCATTTTCTTTGTCATTCCGGCCACCTCACACTTTCTCCGGCACGTACTTGCCGAGCAGTCCTGCGGGCTTGACGAGCAGCACGACGATCAGCACGGCAAAGACGATGGAGTTTGCAAGGTTCGTCGAGATATAGGCCTTGGCCATGGCCTCGATGATGCCGAGCAGAAGACCGCCGAGGAACGCGCCGGGAATGGAGCCGATGCCGCCGAACACCGCCGCGGTGAATGCCTTGATGCCGGGCATGGAGCCGGTGGTGGGCATGAGGGAGGTGTTGAACGAGCAGAGCAGCACGCCCGCGATGGCCGCGAGCGCCGAGCCGATGGCAAACGTCGCGGAAATGGTCGCGTTGACGTTGATGCCCATCAGCTGTGCCGCCGCCTTATCCTCTGAGCAGGCACGCATGGCCTTGCCCATCTTGCTCTTGCTGACGAAAAGCGTCAGCGCGATCATGATGACGACGCAGGCGGAGATCGTGAGAAGGGAGATGTAGGAAACGGTCAGCTTGCCGCCGAAGATCTTCACAGAGCCCGTGACCACGGGGGGATAGGAGCGCGCGGCGGCCTTCCAGATGAGCAGCGCGGAGTTCTGGAGGAAGTAGCTCACGCCGATGGCGGTGATGAGCACCGCGAGGCTCGGCGCGGAGCGCAGGGGCTTGTAGGCAAGGCGCTCGATGACGATACCGAGGACGGTGCAGACGACAACGGCCATCAGCACCGCGACGATGCTGGGAAGACCCAGATAGAACATCGCGCAGAAGGAAACGTAGCCGCCGATCATGATGACGTCGCCGTGGGCGAAGTTCAGCATCTTGGCAATGCCGTAGACCATCGTATAGCCGAGGGCGATGATGGCGTACACGCTGCCGAGGCTGATGCCGCTGATGAGATAGGATAAGAATTCCATAGGATGGCACCTCTTTTTTTCTCGTTGGAGTTGTGGGGAAACGTCTGTGGCAGAAACAAGGGCAGAGAGGAAGGGCGCTGCCTTCGTTTCCGCCATAGAAGCAGGGCGCAGGCCGCCGGGAGGGTTTTTCCTCCCGGCGACCCTTCGCTCCGTGAGAGAGAAGATAAACGGTCTATTTGGTATCTTTGCGGGGATCAGCCCTCAACGTACTGGCCGTCCTTGACGACGTAGGCGGTCGGGGCCTTGGAGACCTGACCCTCGGCGTTCCAGGTCATGTCGGTACCGGTGAGACCGGTGAACTTGAGAGAGGTCATGGCGGAAACGAGCGCGTCGCAGATCTCTTCGTTGCTCATATCGGCGGTGCAGCCGGCCTTTTCGAGCGCGGCCTTGACGATGTACACACCGTCGTAGGCGTCGGCGGCGAACTGGTTGGGCGTGGTGCCGTAGGCGGCGACGTAAGCGTCGACAAAGCCCTTGCTGGATTCAACGGTGGCGCAGAACGGGGTCATCAGCACGAGACCCTCAGCGAGGGTGGTGTCAAAGCCGGGCATATTGAGGATGCCGTCCATGCCGTCCACACCAAAGAAGGTGGGGGCATAGCCCATGGCCTTGGCCTGCGCGAAGATCACGGAAGCGGGCTGATAGTAGATGGGGAGGAAGACGAGGTCGGCGCCGGCGGTCTGCGCGGCGGCGAGCTGAACGGAGAAGTCAGAGGAGGTATCGAGGGTAAAGGTGCCCTGATAGACGATGGAGAGGCCCTTGTCGCCCGCTTCCTTCACGAAAGCATCGCGGATGCCCTGAGAGTAGGCATCGTCGTTGCGGTAGATGACGGCGATCTTGGCATCGCCGTAGTGCTCAGCCATGTAGTCGGCAGCGCAAACGCCCTGGTTGGGGTCGGTGAAGCAGACCTGGAAGACATTGTCCTTGCCCGCGGTCACGTCAGTGGAGGAGGCGGAGGGGGTCAGCATGAAGGTGCGGTCGGTGTAGCAGGCATCGGCAACGGCGATGGAAGCGCCGGTGGTCGTGGGGCCGACGAGGACCTGCATGCCGTTATCCATCATGTTGTTGTAGGCGTTGACGGCCTTTTCGCCGTCGGCCTCATCGTCCTGAGAGAGGAACTTAAACTTGATGGTGCTGTCGCTCGCGTTGATCTCGTTGATGGCGAGCTCCACGCCCTGCTTGACGGCCACGCCGTAGATCGCGTTGTCGCCGGTCAGCGGGCCGGAGGTGCCGACCGTGAAGGTCTGGACACCGTCGGATGCGCCGCCTGCATTGGCGTCGTTGTTCGCATCGTCGCCCTTGGAGCCGCAGGCGGCCATGGAGAGCGTCATGGCCGCGGCCATGAACATGCACATAAACTTCTTTTTCATCGTTTTGTATCTCCTTTAATTCAAGAATTGACAGGTTTGTTTATACAAAAAAGCGGTTCCGCCAATCCCGGCAGAACCGCTTTGCTGTATCGCTTGGAAAAAGTGCTCAGCAATCGCATCTTGTCGGGGTGACGCACGAAAGAATGGCCAGAAGAACCAGTACCAGAATGGAAATGGCAATGATGGTAATCTGGCGGAAAATAATAATGGACGCCATCATAATGGCGCCCATAACGATGCAGTTGTAAGCGGAGGAGCGAGAGGTGCAGCAGGAAGCGGCCTCTGCGCAGGCGGCAGAAGCGGAAGCGGTATTCTGATTTGCATAAGCAAAACGGAACATAGCATGACGTCCTTTCATGTATCTCTCATATTTGATGGGCTAATTTTAGCGCGCGAAGCGGAATATGTCAATATCGCATATTACCCAAATAGAAAAACCGGAAAAAGCGGTCATTTCTACGATATTGACAAGATATACAGCCCGGAGGGGAAATTCTTCCCTCTGCATGCCGTTCTACCTTGCGGAGAGCGGGGAAAAGAAATAGGGGAAATGCCGGGAAACGACGATGATTCGGCGTTAGCACTTGAAGCACGAGAGTGCTAAAAGTTCACGGAACGGTAACAAATGGCGGGGAATATCTGCTATACTTGGGTTCAAATATCATTCAGAGAGGGATGCTTTTATGGCAAAAAAACAGTTTAAAGCAGAATCCAAGCGTTTGCTGGATCTGATGATCAACTCCATTTACACGCACAAGGAGATTTTCCTGCGCGAGATCATTTCCAACGCCAGCGACGCCATCGATAAGCTCTGTTACGTCGCGCTGACGGACGACAAGGTGGGCATGAATCGCAGCGATTTCGCCATCACCGTGTCGCTCGACCGCGAAAACCGCACGCTGACCGTTTCTGATAACGGCATCGGCATGAGCCGCGAAGAACTCGAAAACAACCTTGGTGTGATCGCCTCCTCGGGTTCCTATAAGTTCCGCCAGGAGACGGAGGAAAAGGACAAGAAGGAGGCCGACATCGACATCATCGGTCAGTTCGGTGTGGGCTTCTACTCCGCGTTCATGGTGGCCGATGAGATCACCGTCCGCACGAAGAAGTACGGTTCGGAGCAGGCCTATGAGTGGAAGTCCTCCGGCGCGGACGGCTACACCGTGACCGAGTGCGACAAGGAAACGGTTGGCACCGAGGTCATCATGCACATCAAGCCCGACACGGACGAGGAGAAGTACAGCGAGTATCTCGAGCCCTACCGCCTGCACGCGCTCATTAAGAAGTATTCCGACTACATTCGCTATCCCATTCGCATGATGATGCCCGAGCAGAAGGTCAAGGAGGGCAGCGATCCGGAGAAGCCTGAGTTTGAGACCGTTGAGGAGCTCAAGACCGTCAACTCCATGGTGCCGCTCTGGCAGCGCAAGCGCAGCGAGGTGACGGACGAGGAGTACAACAAGTTCTATTCCGAGCTGACGCGCGAATTCGACAAGCCCCAGCGCATGATCACCGTCTCCGCCGAGGGCAGCGTCACCTATAAGGCGCTGCTGTTCGTTCCTTCCGCGCGTCCGTTCAACTTCTACACGGAGGGTTACGAAAAGGGCTTGCAGCTCTACAGTGCGGGCGTTCTCATCATGGACAAGTGCGACTCGCTGCTGCCCGACTATCTGCGCTTTGTGCGCGGCGTGGTCGACTCGCCGGACCTGAGCTTGAACATCTCCCGCGAACTGTTACAGCACGACCGCCAGCTCAAGGTCATCGGCCAGAACCTTGAAAAGAAGGTGCGCGCCGACCTGGAAAAGTTCCTCAAGGACGACCGCGAGGGCTACGAGAAGTTCTACGCGAACTTTGGCCGCCAGCTCGGCTACGGCATCGTGAGCGACGGCGGCGAAGCGCGCAGGGATTCGCTCAAGGAGCTGCTGATGTTCTACTCCTCCACGGAGAAGAAGCTCACAACGCTCAAGGAATACGTTTCGCGCATGAAAGAAGGCCAGAAGTGCATCTACTATGCCGCCGGCGAGAGCGTCGCGGCGGTGGATAAGCTGCCGCAGACCGAGCTTTTGAAGGATAAGGACTACGAGATCCTCTATCTCACGGGCGAGACGGACGAATTCACCCTGCAAGCGCTGATGAACTACGACGAAAAGCCCTTCCGTTCCATCGTCGACGGCGACCTTGAGCTTGGCGACGAAGAGGAGCACAAGGACGACGGCGAGAGCGCGGAGCTGATGCAGTTTGTCAAGGAAACGCTCGGCGACAAGATCAAGGAAGCCAGAGTTTCGCACCGCTTGAAGACCCACCCTGTCTGCCTGACGGCGGGCGAGGGCTTCAGCTTCGAGATGGAAAAGTATTTCAAGAACTTTGAAATGCCCGAGCCGATCAAGGCGGAGCGGATCCTTGAGCTGAACGTCGCACACCCGGCGGTCAAGGCGATGGCCGCGGCGATGGCGAGCGACCGCGACAAGGCGGCGCTCTACGCCAAGATCCTCTATGAGCAGGCGAACCTCATCGCGGGACTGCCGCTTGAAGATCCCGGCGCATACACCGACATGGTGGCGCAGCTGATGCAGTAAAATGAATAGGGAAAGAGCGCGGAGAGTATCTCCGCGCTCTTTTTTCACGCGCTGCCTGTCCCGCGCTTATACTGGCATACAGGCGCGCTTCCGCCTGACAAACCGTAAAGGCGATGAACTGATATGCTCCGACCTCTGATGCTGGCATGGCTCGGCACGTCCTTTACCTTCCTGATGACGGCGCTGGGCGCCGCGACGGTATTCTTTTTTGCCCGTGCGGTCTGCGAGCGCGCGCAGGGCGCGCTGCTGGGCTTTGCGGCGGGCGTGATGACGGCGGCGAGCGTGTGGAGCCTCATTCTGCCTGCCATCGAGCAGACGGCGGCAGAGGGACGGCTGCCGCCGTTTCTGCCTGCGGCAGCGGGCATCGTTCTGGGCGCGCTGCTGCTGGAGGTGCTTGACGAATTCACGCGGCAGCGGGGCGGCGAGCGGGTCACGCACAGCGATTTTCTGCTCCTGTCCGCCATCACGCTGCACAATATCCCCGAGGGCATGGCCGTTGGCCTTGCGTTCGCGCTGGCGGCGGACGGGGAGGGGCTTGCGGGCGCGGCGGCGCTGGCGCTCGGCATCGGCGTGCAGAACTTTCCCGAGGGCGCGGCGGTGGCGCTGCCGCTGTATCAGTCCGGGCAGTCAAAGCTGCGCGCCTTTGTAACCGGTGTGCTCTCCGGCGCGGTGGAGCCGCTGTTCGGCGTGCTGGTCGTGCTGGCGGCGGCGCGTGTGCATGCGCTGATGCCGTGGCTTTTGAGCTTTGCGGCGGGGGCGATGCTCTACGTTGTGGCGGAGGAGCTGCTGCCGCGCGCGGGAAGCCGCCGGGGGACGTGCGGCTTTCTTGTGGGCTTTCTTTTTATGATGGTGCTTGATGTTGCGCTGGGATAATAATTTTTTTGCCTCCTGTTGCACCCGAACGTCTCACAAACGGGTTTACAGCGATAAAGCTGTAAACGGTTCGCGGCAAGGCCGCGGGCTGCACAAAAAAGGAGGAGCAGCATGCACAATTATGACCAAAATCCAAGAACGCAAATCGAGATCTGCAAGCATCTGGCGCAGATGAAATTCGACAACCCCATCGAAAAAGCCCAACGCGCGGCGGACGAGCGCGTCTACCGCTTTGCGGGCATTGACGAGGCGGTCGCGGTGCTGAGCGTCGTGCGCCGCACACGCTGAGAGGGGGGCAGCATGAAAAAAACCGACAACTATTCCCTCCCGCAGTGGGAGAAGCAGGACTTCATCAAGATGGAGGACTTCAACGACGCATTCGGCAAGACCGACGCGGCGCTCAAGGCGAACGCCGACGCGACCGCGACCGGACTGAATGCGGAGACCGCTGCGCGCGGCGAAGCCGACGCCGCGCTGCAAGCCGCGCTGACCGCGGCGGTGGGCACGACCGGCTACAACTGCCGCATGATCGCGGGCAGCTACACCGGCACGGGGCGCTCCGGCTCCGGCAACCCCACGGTGATCGTGACGGGCTTCCGGCCGCTGGTGCTGGTGCTCACGAGCAAAAACGGCACCTTTGTCCGCATTCGCCACACGGACGCGACCTTCGCCGACCACGACTTCACCGGCGGCAACGTCACCAACCAGATGACGTGGGGCGCCGACCGCATCAGCTGGTACAACACGGTCAGCTCCTCGGCGAACGAGCGGCAGGCGAACGAGAGCGGCGTGACCTATTACTACCTCGTGCTCGGCTGCGACGCGGCCTGAGGCGGGAAAACGGCAAAAAAAGAAGACCCCCGAGGGGGTCTTCTTTTTTATTGCGCAAAGGGGAGATTAGCCGTTACCAGCCTCTTACTGCATGATCTGCACAGCGTACTGCGTCGTGGTCTTGCCGTCACCGGAGGTAACGATAATGAACAGGTCATTGACCGTCTCAGCGGTCAGATTGCCCTCGAACACATCACCGATGCGGGTGTTGTACACGTCAGAAACATTCTGGAAGATAGAGCCCTGAGCCTGAGCCTTGATCTCCTTCACGAGCTGCTCAGCACTCACGTTGCCGCCAGCAAGCTCAACATTGATGGTGTGGTAATCGCTACCGGGGTTCGTGTAGACGCTGAAGGTCTGGCTCTCCTTGTCGAAGTGGAAATCATCCTCTACCAGCTTAGCGTTTGCATAAGCGGGCTGATTCTTGGTGGTGATTTCGATGGGGCCGGTGACAACGTCATCGGAGCTGATGACAGCCTTGCTGACCTTGGTGCCCTTGATCTCATCAAAGTTCTCGATCTTCTTGCCGTCGAGATCATAGTAGGTGACATCAAGATTCTTAACGTTCTGACCAGCGCTCATCTTGGCCGTGTCGATCATCTCGTACTCCTTGAGATCAACGGTGATGTCCTTGAAGTCCTTGAGCCAATACTCAACGTCCTTGGTCTCCTTGCCGTTGACGGTGACAGGATACTTGACGTACATGTCATAGACAGCAACGACCTCGTCATCATCGTTGAACTGGACATAGATGATGCTGTTCGTGTCGAGGCTCTTAGCCTCCCAGTCTTCCGTGTCGTACTCGCCCTTGACAAAGGAACCGGTGTACTTCACGATCTTGGCGTCATCGAGCTCCAGATACTCCTGCTTGCCGGTGACAACGTTGGTGACGTCAACGCGGAAGTTATCCTTGGTGCCGTAGGTGTTGTCAACGCTGTACGCCGGAGCGTAGTTTGCAGCGTACCAGAGGCCGTCCTGACCCTCGGTCAGCTCATAGAGACCAACAAGGGTGATGCCAACGCCGTAAGCGGGCTGAGCGCCGTAGTAGACGTCAACGGTGGTCTCCTTCCACTCGTTCTCAACCAGCTCGAGGACCTTCATAGTAGCGATCTTGTCGCCATCGTCATTGACCCAGGAGTAAGCGGGAGTGGTGTCGTAGACAAACACAGTGCGGTTGGAGTACTCTTCCGCCTGAGCGTAGAGCATGGTGACATAGCCCAGGGAGTCGAGCTTGTACTGGACGTTGCTCAAAGCAACATTGCCGAGCTTCTCGTAACCGGTGTAGGAAACGAAGGTGCCGCTCGGGGATTTCTTGGTCTGGAGAAGGATCTGGCTGTCCTTGTTCAGGTGCAGCTTGTTGTTATCACGGTCATAAACAGTGATGTACTTATCGCCGGCACTGTGGCTACCGCTTTCAGCAGTGCGGAAGTCGGAATTCTCGAAGGTGTAGACGCCGTCCTTGTCGATGGTGTAGGAGTAGACGGTGTAGTAGTAATCGTCGTTCTTGGCGCTGGTCAGCTCGATTCGCTTGTCGCTGACATCACGACCGAGGATCTCGTCGATGGTGACGTCCTCAGCCTTCTCGCCGTTGAAGAAGTAGGGGGTGCCGAAGAGGCCGTCAACGCCGCGCTTGCCATCGAGTCTGGCGATGTACAGGCTGTCGAGAACAGCGTAGTTGGAGGCCAGCTCGTCAGCACCGATGACGTTGCCATAGGTGTCGAAGTAGAAGTTGTAGGTGGAGCCGAGAGCCAGAACTTTAAGAGTGCCCTTGTAGGCAGCAGTGTTGGTGGTCTTGACGTCTTCCTTGTCGAGACCCATAACGTCCGCAACCTCATCGATGGCCTTGTAGTTGCCCTTGATCTTGGTCAGCGTGGCAGCCTTGTTCTCAGCCTTGACCATGGACTGGATCTTGCCGTCAGCGACGGTGACCAGAACCATATCGTCAACCTTGTACTCATCCTTGGTGACGAACTTGTTGTCGAGAGTCTTGCCCTCGTAACCGTAAACGTCCTTGTCAACGAGGACATAAGCCTTGGTGACGTGACCCTTGGCGTCGGTCTTCTCAGCAACAGTCTTGGTGATCTCAGCGAGGTAGGTGTCGACGTTGACCAGACGATCCTTGTAGACCTCGGTCAGGCGGCCCTGCATGGCCTGCTTGCTGTCTTCCTTGTTGTCAGCGATGACATAGGTGCCGTCCTTCTTCTCGCTGTTGGTGTAAACGTCGAGCTTGGTATTCTTGGCCAGGCCGGACTCGTCGTAAACTTCGCAGTTCTTGGCGGGCTCGGTGAAGGTGGCGAGAGGCTTGACAGCGATGACGGTCTCCTCATCACCGGTGTTGTACTTCCAGGTGATGGTGGGACGGCCGAACTTGTCAGCGGTCTCCTTCTTCTCGAGGTCGAAGTTCTTCTCGCCGAGGGTGACGTTGTTCTTGAACAGCTTGCTGTCCTTGTCGCCGTTCAGGCCGACGTTCTGATAGCCGAACGCAGCGGTGTAGGTGACCATGGGAACGTTGATCGCACGGAACAGGATCTCAGCAACCAGCTCACGGGTAGCGGGAGCGCCGAGGTTGGTGGTCTTAGCAACGTTGTCCAGAATGTGGAGCTGCTCGGCATACTTGGCAACGTTCAGCGCCCAGTCAGCGCCGGTGAACTCGCCGTTCTTGTCGTAACCGACAGCACGGAGGATCATGGCGAGGACTTCATAGCCGGTGATGTTGCCGGAGGGCTGGAAGGTGCCGTTGGGGTAGCCCTTAACAAGCTCGGCGTTGGAGCAGTAGCCGATGTAACCGGCAGCCCAGCCGGCACCAGCCATGTCGGTGAACTTGTTGTAAGAGGCGTACAGGCCGGACTTGTCGTTCTTGGCGACGTCGCCGGTGTAGATACGATAGATGATCGTAGCCACCTCTGCGCGGGTGATGTTGTTCTCGGGCTTGAAGGAACCGTCCTCATAACCCTTGAAAACACCCATGCCATTCAGGACGGCGACAGCTTCAGCGTAATCTTCGTTGATCTTCTCGTCGGCCTTCACGGCGCTGGCGCTGACGGCCAGGGACAGAGTCATGACCAGAGCCAGCACCATTGCGAGTAACTTTTTCATAGATGTTACTCTCCTTTCATAAATTTCCATCTTTCCGGAGGCGATTTTCCGCAAAATCGTGTCCTTCCCGCGGTAGCCGGCAAAATCCGAAACCTCTTCAAAAGTTGCAAAACTTACTGATTTGGTAGCGGTTCTTGCCGAAAAACGCTTGAAATCGTGCGATTTGGTGGATATCGTATCCCCTTACAGATGGTTCGTTTGTCAGAAAGGAGCAAGTTTCGGCGATTCTCGGCTTACTTACCGTGGCATGCCGATCCCGTAACTAAGTCGGGAACGCACCGTTCCCCACCCTTTCTGCACTGTCACCTTACCACACCCAAAAATTCAAGTCAACGATTTCGCCCCATCTGTAACACACTTGTAACAAAGCGCACGCTTCGTTACAGCTTGACATAATACCTGCCTTTTCGCCGTTATCCGCTACTATATACATATATACAATTATCAAATCATTATCATCATTTTTCGAAGCGCAGACCCCGCGCGGCGGTCAGGCGGCGTGTTTTGATGGATTCCGCGCCGCCGCGCAGGGCGCTCCGGGCGGGCAATTTCCGCATTTCCGGCTGCGGCCTGTCGAAAATGGAAGATCCCCGCTCAATCATGCGGCCGCCGCCCGTCCTCCTTGCACAAAACCGTACAACCACCCCAAAATCATGCAAATTTACTCATTTTTCGCGCTCGCGCCGCGCCGCCGTCCGCTACCACACCGCTACCCGATCCCCGCGCCCGCAACCCCTTGCCGCGCAAGGGCTTTTCCCCGTCGGGACTGCCCAAATTCCGCCGCCGCGCTACCAAACCGCTACCCGGAAACGCCGCCGCGCCTTGCGCGGCAAGGAAAATCAATTTTCCTAAGGGGATACGATAACGACCAAAACGGCAGTTTTCTCCGCAAAACGGCGCGAAAATGGCAGAAATCGAAAAGTTTCGCAACTTTTTGAGCATCTTCGTTTTTTCGGCCGCCACCCGGAAGGGCCGCCGCGCCGCCGCTTGACTGCCCCGGAAAGATGGAAATTTATGAAAGGAGAGTAACATCTATGAAAAAGTTACTCGCAATGGTGCTGGCTCTGGTCATGACTCTGTCCCTGGCCGTCAGCGCCAACGCAGCCTTTAAGGATGTCAAGGACATTGACGAGACTTATGCTGAAGCCGTCGAAGTTCTCACTGGCATGAAGGTCTTTAAGGGCTACGAAGATGGCTCCTTCCTCCCGAAGAACGCCATCACCCGCGCCGAGGTGGCTGCGATCGTCTATCGCATCTACACCACCGACGTGAAGGACACCTATGTCAAGAACTATGAGACCTACAACAAGTTCGCTGACATGGCAGGCGCCGGCTGGGCCAAGGGCTACATCGGCTACTGCGCCAACGCTGCTCTCGTCAAGGGTTATCCCGACGGCAACTTCAAGCCCTCCGGCAACGTCACGGGCTACGAAGTCCTCGCGATGATCCTCCGCGCTGTCGGTTACGATCAGAAGAACGAGTTCACCGGCGCTGACTGGGCGCTCCACGTTGCTGAGATCGCTGAGCGTCAGGGCATCCTTGACAACGTCAAGGGCGTGGACCTCAACGCTCCCGCTACCCGTGAAGTGGTTGCTGAGCTGCTGTTCCAGTCCATCAATGTTCCCATGGTCACCTACACCGCTGCGTTCGGCTATCAGAACGTCAGCCTGACCGGCGACAAGGACAAGAACCTCCTCAAGAACAACGCCACCATCGGCTACAAGAACTTCGGCCTCATCTGCGGTGAGGACGAGGACGAGTGGGGCCGTCCCACCAAGGTTTGGGCCAACGACGTGAACGAGAGCGGCAAGTACGAGTCCAGCAAGGATTCCGCATACGCCACCATCGCTTACAAGGCTGACGCTTCCTTCCAGGCTGCCACCGCTCAGTGCGACATTCTCAAGGAGCTCGGCACCAAGAAGGACGTCAAGGGCAACCTGATCGTCAACGGTCAGAAGCTCGACGCCGTCACCCTGAAGGACGTCACCGGCAAGGTCGGCGCTCAGGGCCGCCAGATCGAGGTCTTCTACAAGTACAATGATGCCGGCGATACCCGCGTTGTCATGATCGACACCTTCCTCGCTTATGTCGACGGTACTGCCGAGGCCAAGTTCGACAAGAACGGCCACATGACCACTCCCTACACCATGACCCTCTATGTCTACGATGAGTCGAACGTGGGCCGCAAGGTCGTGCTCGAGGACAAGGATGAAGCTTTCACCTACGAAGAGGGCGACTATGTTCTCGTCAACGCCTACACCGATAAGGTGAACAGCGCCAACGAGAGCGGCAAGGTTCTCAACAACAAGGATCAGTATGTCGAGGTCATCGGCAAGGCCGAGTCCTTCGTCGGCGCTCAGACCAAGATCTGGAAGAACGCCGCACAGCACACGGTTGCTGACAAGGTCTATGACGACGCCTACAAGTTCCTCCTCAACGAGGCTGGTTCCACCGGCACCACCGCCTACACCTGGTTCCTCGACCAGTTTGGCAACCTGATCGGCGCTGTTAAGGTCGACAACTCCAGCTATGCTGTCCTGAAGGACATCGTCTGGAAGGACGGCAAGCCCGGCGCTGCTTATGCAACGCTCGTCTACATGGACGGTACCGAGAAGGAAGATGTTGAAGTCAGCTACATTGACGGTATCAAGGATCCCAAGGAAGAGAATGTCACCGGTAATGTCGGCGATTTCGTCAAGCAATACGATAACCTCGACGTTGAGAAGAGTGAGATGGCTTATTTCGGCCGTTCCGCTTATGTCTCCGCTTCCAGCCGTTACAACGAATATTATGAGGGCATCGCTCTCTTCCGCGTTGACGCGCTGAAGGACGGCGATGTTGAGCTCAACGGCTATGGCATCATCGACCACGCTAAGGGTGTGACCCTGAAGAAGGACGCTTCCTCCGTCATGCTGACCAGCAAGACCAAGATCAACCTCAACAGCAACACCCAGTTCCTTGTCCGCAGCGAGAACGACAAGGGCGAGTGGATCTACACCCCGTACACCCGCAGCAACCTGCCCGACTTTGCTGAGAACTCTGTTGAGCTCTACTACTACGTCGGCGGCGACGGCTATGCCAAGTACGTCTACGTGAAGAACGCGACTCTCGAGGCCGACCTCGGCACTCACGCCTTTATCCCGCAGGGCCAGTACGGTCTGCAGGTCGAAAAGAACGTCTGGGAGATGGATGTCGTGATCGACGGCGTCGAGCGCACCATTCGCACCAACAAAGCCATTGCCGAGTATCTCTCCGAGAACACCGGCAAGCTGTTCCACGTCGAGTTCGCTGATCGGTATGACAACACCGTCGACGCCAAGTATGGTGAAGTCGTCGATGCTACCCTCGTGAACGAGGAGTGGGATTCCGATGGCAACCAGAATGTCGAGCACGATGGCTACGACTGCGACTACATCACCTACTACGATCTGAGCAAGGCTGAGGTTCAGCAGATCGCCAAGGGCATCAAGGCCGGCACGATCTACTCCCCCAACTCTGAGCACAACTGGCAGATCACCGACAAGACCGTGTTCATCAACCAGAAGGGCAACGAGATCAAGAGCCTCGACAACGTCGTTCTTGAGGATCACGACATCTGGGTCATCGGCAGCACCGAGAAGGGCTCCTATGAGCACGCTCTGGTCGTCTACGTTGGCGAGAAGCTCGACAAGAGCGTCGCGCTCGACGTGACCGCCAAGGACGGCTCCGTTGTTTACAACGCAGAGACCAAGACCTTTGCCTTCACCTCCAAGAAGGACGCCACCTCTGACGAGCTGACCTTCACCGCCAACGACGCCAACAGCGTTCTGGTCTATGACAGCGGCAATGCTCTCTACACCGCTACTGTCACCACCACCAATGGTGATACCAAGTGGACTGTTACCGTCCACAACGAGGCCGCCACTGAGAAGGAGACCTACACCGTCACGCTCAAGTGGGATACCAGTAGCAACAACACCACCCTGAAGAGCGCCAGCATCAGTGAAACTGGTGCTCACCCCACTGCTCTGGATGTAGCCTCCATCACTGGTAATGCTGATCTCGCAACCGCGGCTGCAACTCCGAAGCATCTCAATGTGACGACTGGTAAGCAGTACAATGTGAGCGTTGCAGCTACGAGCGATGCCGCTAAGGTCGAGATTGTCTCTGCTGAGAACGTCGCTGCCGCTGCAAGCGCGCTGCCCGCTACGGCTCCCGCTTCTGCCACCAACACTGCTTCTGCGCAGGTTGATGGTAATACTGCCCTCAACGGTGGTATCGTGGTTGTCCGCGTGACTGCTGAGAACGGCGATGTTATGTACTATGTCTTCTCTGCCGCTGAGGCTCCTGCCTCTGGCAACTAATCCTTAACAGGATTTCTAAAACTGTATAGTTTTTCAGCCCCGAGGGATTTTCCCTCGGGGCTGTTTTTTGCCGCTGCGCGGCATTATGCGTCCTCGGCCGTCTTGTCGTAGCCGAGAATGACATAGGAATAGACCGTGTCGCCGCTGTTGAACTGCGCGGCGGGACGGCCGCCGCTGCTGTACCACGAAAGCGAGGTATCGCCCCAGCTGATCTCCAGAAATTCCGCCGTATTGGACGAGCTGCGCCCGAGACTGACCTTGGTATACGGCCGGAAGAGGACGGTCGGCAGCACCGCGTTGTAGCTCGAGGGCGGCGCGCAGATGATCGCCAGCACGGGCGCGAAGCCGCAGTCCAGCGTGGTGGGATTTTCCGCGCCGACCGTGTCGGTGCCGGTGTAGGTGCCCCACTTTACGCGGCAGTTGTGTCCCGCCGCGCCGAGGTTCTTGCTGAGCGCGGCGTCGGCTTCGCCGCGCGCGGCGATCTCCGCGCGCAGTCCGGTCGCGGTCGCGTCGGCGTTCGCCTTGAGCGCCGCGTCGGTCTTGCCGAATGCGTCGTTGAAGTCCTCCATCTTGATGAAGTCCTGCTTCTCCCACTGCGGGAGGGAATAGTTGTCGGTTTTTTTCATGTCGATCCCCCAATTGATAAAATTGGCAAGGCAAATCGTTTGCCTTACAGCTTTAGGCTGTAAGGCAGCGGACATTGTACGTTTTGCGGCAACGCGCCGGAAAAAATTTCTTCCGTGCGCGTTATCGGCGCGCATTTTGCTGCCAAATAGTTACAAATGGGAACAAAACCGCGAAAAGCGTAGTCAAAAGAAAGAAAGTCTGCTATAATAGCCGCGACAAAAGGAAAGGAGATCCGACATGAAACGTTTTTTGGCGCTGCTGCTCAGCGCGCTGATGCTGCTCTCGCTGCTGACCGCCTGTGGCGATAAAAATTCCCCGCCCGACGACGGCGACGCCGTGGTGGACGACAATCCCGACGCCAAGCCAGGCGACTCCGCCGCCGACCCCTACGACGCGGTGCGCACCTACTGGTCGGAGGATCAGCTCACGCAGGCGTGGGGGCCTGAGCAGGTGGTGGAGCATCTTTTCTTCCACCCCGTCATCGCCTATCCGCAGTGGGCCTTCCACGACTGCAATGCCTCGCAGGATCAGCGCTACGGCCTCGATGACTGGATGGTCACGGCGGACGAGTACAAGAAGATCTTGCAGTCTGTGTACGACCGCGGCTACATTCTCGTTGCGATGGAGGACGTTTGGAGCGAGGTGACGGACGAGACCGGCACGCACATGGTGCGCAACACCCTCATGCTGCCCGAGGGCAAAAAGCCCCTCGTCATCAGCTTTGACGACGTGAACTACTATCCGTATATGCTCGACGAGGGCTTCACGAGCAAGCTCGTCGTCGGCGAGGACGGCGAGATCTGGGCGCAGTGCACCGATCCGTACACCAATGAGACGTTTTTGACCAAGGAGCTCGACGCGACGCCCATTCTCGACGAATTTGTCTACGAGCACCCTGATTTTTCGCTGAACGGCGCAAAGGCCATCTTCTCGCTGACAGGCTATTGCGGCATTCTGGGCTACCGCACGCAGGACGACCGCGACATCGCGGCCGATTCCCCCGACCGTCCGGCGTTCGACGCCTATCGCGCGAGCGAGATCGAGGCGGTCAAGCCCGTCATCGAGCGCCTCAAGGAAACGGGTTGGACGTTCGGCAGCCACACCTGGGGTCACATCCGCCTCGACAGCAAGTCGATGCAGACCATCATCAACGACACCGAGCGCTGGGCGGACGAGGTCGGCTCGCTCGTCGGCCCCACGCAGATCCTGTTCTATCCGCACGGCGGACGGCCCGACGGCGACGACTGGCACACCACCGGCGAGCGCTTTAAATATCTGCAAAGTCAGGGCTTCCGCGTGTTCGCAAGCGTCGGCACCAGCTCTTTCAGCTTTGTCAAGCCCGACATCTCCGCCGTCATCTGCGACCGTCTGCACCCGGACGGCACGACGCTGCGCGGCAGCAAGCGCGTGCTGAGCTGGTATCAGCAGTTCTATGACGCAAAGGACATCATCGACCTTACCGTGCGCCCTGATCTTGGCGTGCGCTGGGATCAGTAAGGAGGGCAAACCATGACGCTTGACGAGCTGAAAGCCAAGGCCGTCGCCATGCTCGACATGGCCTATGTGCCCTATTCCCACTTTCCCGTCGGCGCGGCGCTCGAATGCGACGACGGCGCGGTCTTCACCGGCTGCAACATCGAAAATTCGAGCTACGGCCTCACAAACTGCGCCGAGCGCACCGCGGCCTTCAAGGCCGTGAGCGAGGGGCACCGCCGCTTTGCGCGCATCGTCATCGCCGGGCGCAGCGACGATTACTGCTACCCCTGCGGCGCGTGCCGCCAGGTGCTCTACGAGTTCGGCCCCGAGATGGAGGTCATCTGCCTCAACAAAAAGGGCGAGGAGAAGCGCCTGTCGATCCGCGAACTCCTGCCCTATGGCTTCGACCGGACGTGGCTTGCGATCGACGAGAAATAACGAAAAAAAGAGAGCGGCGCTGCCGCTCTCTTTTTTGTTCGCTTCAGTTGCAGCCAAACGCAGAGGCTTCGATCGTCAGCGTGCCGCTGACCGTCGAAATTTCCAGCTCGCTCACCGCGCCGCCCTCGAGCGCGGGCACAGAGTAGTGTGTCGCGCGGTCGCCGCAGGCGATGAGCGTTCCTTCGCGCTCGGTGAGCGCGGAGTCGAAGGAGCCCTTTTCCGTTTCATAGTCGAGGGTGAAGCCGTCCTGCGCGGGAAGGGTCAGATGGATGCTGCCGCTCTCCGTTTCGGCGTCGAGGCGCAGCGCGCGGTCGGTAGCCAAAATCAGGTCACCGCTGACACTTTCGAAGTCCAGCGTGCCGAGCGCGCCGGCGATATCCACCTTGCCGCTTGTCGTTTCGATCTCGGCACTCTCCGCATCGCCCGCAAGCTCGATCGCGCCGGAGACGGTCGAGAGCTCGACCTTCCCCCATGTGCCGTCCACGAGGCCCACGCTGCCGCTCACCGTCTCGATCTCGACCGCGGGGCAGCTTGCGCCCATCACGCGCGCGTCGCCGCCGACAGTCGAAAGCCTGATGCTGCCGGAAACTTCCGCGCCCACAATGGTGTAGGCGTCCGTCGTCTCGACCTCGATCTTCTCAAAGTGACCGGCGCTGACCAGCTCCGCCGGAAGTCCCACGTCGAGGTATTTTTCCCCGTCGTAGCTGCCGCGGTAGGCGTCGCCGAGGAAGCGGATGCGCAGCGTGTCGCCGTCGATCGCGCAGACCATCTTCTCGCTCTCAGCGAGCGGCGCAGTGGATTCCTCCTTCACGCTGATCTGCGCGCTCTGCTCGGCGGCATAGATGTTCACGCAGCCGCCGCGCCACGAGATGTCGATCTTGCGGATGTCCTCGCTCTCGCCGATGCTGAGCACCGCGCCTGTGTGCAGCGCTTCGCTGCCTTTTGCCTTTGTGCAGAAGGAATAGAACGCCCTGCCGCAGTAGTCCTCCGCGTCCCACTGCGCGTCCACCTCGAAAATACCGACGCTCGGGAACAGCTCGACAGTGTAGGTTCCGTCGTCCTGCCGCTGCACGGTCAGTTTTTCAGCCTTTGCCTGCGTGTCGCCCCAGCACTGCTCGTTCCAGTACCGCAGGATGACGGAATCGGGCGCGCAGTCGCCGAAATCGAGCGTCACCGTGTAGTAGAAGGACGCCGACACCGCGATGGGCATTTCAAGAGCCGGCGTGCTGTCGCGGAGCGTCTCGTCCAGCGGATGCATGCCGCAGGCGATCGCGCCCGTGCGCTGGCCGCCGCCGGCATCATAGTCCCAGTCGTAGCTGCCGCCCATCGCCGTGATGCTCGCCCCCTGCGCGTTCGTCACCGTCAGCTCCGGCGGCTCGGTGGGCGCGGACTTTGCGCCGCAGCCCGCGAGCACAAGCAGCAGCATCAAGATCAGCAGGAGGGAAGATCGCTTTTTCATATAAGTTCACCTCTCGTTTCTTTCGGATACCTATATAGACGCAAACCGCGGGAAAAATGTTCCGCAAATGCAAAATCGCGCAGACGCGAAATGATTTCGAATCGTTTTTTGGCGCGACATGCGCGTGCCAAAAAACTCTTCTCGCTCCGCGCGTGTCGAAGCCGCCCTTTGGGCGGCAAGGCACGAAGCGGAGTGTAATTCTCAAAAAACAAGGGACACGGAAACCGTGTCCCTTGTTTTTTGAAGAATTAAAAGTCCGCGTTGCCCACGGTGCGGGGATGCAGCTCCACATCGCGGATGTTGCCGATGCCCGTCAAATACATCACCATGCGCTCGAAGCCGAGGCCGAAGCCCGCGTGACGGCAGGAGCCGTAACGGCGCAGGTCGCAGTACCACCAGTAATCCTCGGGATTCATGCCGAGATCGCGGATGCGCTGCTCGAGCAGCTCGATGCGCTCCTCGCGCTGGCTGCCGCCGATGATCTCGCCGATGCCCGGAACAAGGCAGTCCGCCGCCGCGACGGTCTTGCCGTCATCGTTGAGGCGCATATAGAACGCCTTGATCTCCTGCGGATAGTCGGTGACGAACACGGGGCGCTTAAAGATCTGCTCGGTGAGATAGCGCTCGTGCTCGGTCTGCAGGTCGATGCCCCACTCGACGGGATAGTCGAACTTCTGTCCGCTCTCCTTGAGGAGCTTCACGGCCTCGGTGTAGGTCACGCGGCCAAAGTCGGACTCGGCAACGTGCCTAAGTCTCTCGATGAGCCCCTTGTCGACAAAGCTGTTGAAAAACGCAAGATCGTCCGGGCAGCGCTCCATCACGCGGCGAATGATGTGCTTGATCATCGCTTCCGCCACTTCCATGTCGCCGTTGAGGTCGCAGAACGCCATCTCCGGCTCGATCATCCAGAACTCGGCGGCGTGGCGCGCGGTGTTGGAGTTCTCCGCGCGGAAGGTCGGGCCGAAGGTGTAAACGTCACCGAACGCCATGGCGAAGTTCTCGGCGTTGAGCTGGCCGGAAACGGTCAGGCTCGTCTTCTTGCCGAAAAAGTCCTTGCTGTAATCGACCTTGCCGTCGGGCGTTCTCGGCGGGTTCTCCAGATCCAGCGTCGTCACCTGGAACATCTCGCCCGCGCCCTCGCAGTCAGAGCCGGTGATGATGGGGGTGTTGACGTAGACAAAGCCGCGGCTCTGGAAGAACTCATGCACGGCGTAGGCCGCCGCGCTGCGGACGCGGAACGCCGCGGAGAAGAGGTTCGTGCGCGGACGCAGATGCTGAATGGTGCGCAGATATTCGACGCTGTGGCGCTTTTTCTGCAAGGGATAGTCGGGCGAGGACGCACCCTCGATCTCGATCTCGGTTGCCTTGACCTCGAGCGGCTGCTTGGCCTCGGGCGTCAGCACCACCGTGCCGCGCACGATGAGCGCGGCGCCGACGTTCTGCGCGGCGATCTCCTTATAATTAGAAAGAGAATTCGCGTCCATCACCACCTGCAAATTGCGGAAGCACGAGCCGTCGTTCAGCTCGATGAATCCAAAGGTTTTCATATCGCGGATGGTCTTCGCCCAGCCGCACACGGTGACGCTTTCGCCGCCGTAGCGCTCGCTGTCGGCGAAGATCGCGGCAATTCTCACTCGTTCCATAATAATTTCCTTTCCTTTTGTGGGTTTTCGCGGGATAATGCGCTTATTATATGCTACTTTCTGTGCGATTGCAAGCCCTGCTTTTGATTGACTTTTCGGAATTTGTGTGTTATCTTAAAATCTTACCTCAAAAGGTAAACGTGAAACTTTCACCTATTACTTTACAGGAGGATTTTAACATGAACAAGTATCTGGACATCGCCCCCGAGGTCGCCGAGGCGCTCAAAGCCGGCAAGCCCGTCGTGGCGCTCGAATCCACCATCATTTCCCACGGTATGCCCTACCCGCAGAACGTCGAAACCGCGCTCAAGGTTGAGCAAATCATCCGCGACGCGGGCGCAGTCCCCGCCACCATCGCCATCATCGGCGGACGGCTCAAGGCCGGTCTTTCCAAGGAAGAAATCGACTACCTCGGCCGCACCGGCGCGGGCATTCCCAAGGCCTCCCGCCGCGACCTGCCCGTGCTCGTCGCGCAGGGCAAGGACGGCGCCTGCACCGTCACCACCACCATGATGATCGCCGACATGGCGGGTATTCGCGTGTTTGCCACCGGCGGCATCGGCGGCGTGCATCGCGGCGCGCAGGAGACCTTCGACATCTCCGCCGACCTTGAGGAGCTGGCAAACACCTCCGTCATGGTCATCTGCGCGGGCGCGAAGTCCATTCTCGACCTTGGCCTCACGCTCGAATACCTCGAGACCCACGGCGTGACCGTCATCGGCTACGGCACGGACGAGCTGCCCGCGTTCTATACCCGCAAGTCCGGCTTCGGCGTCGACTATCAGCTCGACACGCCCGCCGAGCTTGCCAAGACCTTCCACGTCAAGCGTGAGCTGGGTCTGCGCGGCGGCCTCCTCGTCACCAACCCCATTCCCGAGGAGTACTCCATGGACAAGGCAGTCATCGACAAGGCCATCGCCGAGGCCGTGGAGGACGCGAAGAAGGACGGCATTCACGGCAAGGCCACCACGCCGTACCTGCTCGCCAAGATCAAGGATCTCACCGGCGGCGACAGCCTCGATTCCAACATTCAGCTCGTCTTTAACAACGCCCGCCTCGGCGCGGCGGCGGCCGTGGAGCTCAGCAAGCTCGAAAAGTGAGATTTTTTGTCCTTTACCTCGCCGCGATCAATCTCATCACGTTTTTCGTCTACGGCGCGGATAAGCGCCGCGCCAAGATCCCCGGCGCGCGCCGCGTCCCCGAAAAAACACTCTTTGCACTCGCGCTGCTGCTCGGCAGCGCGGGTGCTCTTTTGGGCATGCGCGTCTTTCACCATAAAACGCGCCACTGGTATTTCCGCTTCGGCATTCCGGCGATCCTGTTCTGCCAGATTGCGGCGGGGGTGTTTGTGTACATGCGGTTTTTCGCGGCGTAAAAAATTTTTGAAATTTTTTGTCCGTTCCTGCAACAAATCCCCCCTTTCCTGCGTCTAATAACATACAGGGGGGGCGGCAGGAAAAATTGGAAAATAAAGTTTTTCTGAAATTTGCGTTTTCCTGTTCCCTTATTTCCCACGGCATGATATAATGCCGACGTATGAGAAGCGCTCTGTGCGCGCAGAGCAAATCACAAAAATGAGAAAGGATGAAGAAAATTATGAAGAAATTTCTCTCATCGCTGCTGGCGTTGACCATGATCTTGAGTCTGGTCATTGTTCCGGCAAACGCCGCCGGTGGCAGCGGCGACACGATTGCGGGCGTGTCGGTTAGTAAATCTACCGTCACACTCAACAACTTTAGCGATACCCAGAATGTTACCTTTACTGTCCCCAAAAACCTCACGGTTGGTGACACAGTAAATGTTAACGGTAAAGATGTAATTTACAACGGCAATCTTAAGAGTTCTATTTCTTCTGCTAATAACGCTGTCGCAATGTGTTCCCAAAGCGGTGACACTGTGACCATCACAGGTGTCGGCTATGGTGAGACTACCATTTCCTATACTGTGTCTCTTAATTATCAGGATAACGGAACATCTGGTACCGCTACCCAGAAGCCGACCACTAAGGTCACCGTCGCTGCTCCCGAAGTCATCTACATCATCACTGGCACGCCCACTGTCAAGGCAACGGTTGGCGGCAAGGATGTTTCTAATGTCAAGCATAATACCACGGTTGACTTCTCCATTGACGGGGATATTACCGTTAAGAGCAAGACCGGCGATGCCGAAGAAGTAACCCTTACTAAGGGCACGGATTACACTCTGGAGTATGCTTGGAGCGGCGTTTCCGGCAGCAGCGCGAGTGTCAGTCAGAAGCTGACCAACACCACCAGCTCTCCGAGGACCGTGACGGCTGGCTGCACCATTACCGTTAAAGTCGGTGGCAAGGCTGTTGGCTCTCCCGTCAAATGCACTGCCGCTAAGGTCATTGTTGCCAGCGAGCCCGGCATCTCCATCACTGGCAGTGTTCAAAAGGTCGGCGAAAACTACGAAGTTCTCAAGGGTGGCAGACTGGAATTGACCGCATCTGCCACGGGCGTTGAGAATCCCACCTATAAGTGGTATGTGAATGATAGTATTGATTCCAGCCACGGCCGCAATGAGAAGTATATTCTGACTGCTTCCGATACCACCCGCACTGGTACCACTACTGTGACCTGCAAGGTTTTCTCCGGCGACAACGAGACTCCCGTAAAGGAAACGACCTGCACCTATAAGATCGTCGACGAAGATGTTCGTCTGACTCTGGACAAGGAAAGCGTTACGCTTTCGAAAAAAGGTGCCTATGATACGGTTACCGCCTCCGTGATTGATTTGTCGACTGACCGACCTGTTTCCGGCGAGGTCAAGTATAAGTTTACTCCCAGCAAACGCGGCGTTGTGTCTCTTTCTTCTTCTGAGAACACCACCGGCAAAACGCGCATTACCCTTGATGCCAATGACACAGTGACCATCACCGTCGAGGCCACCTATAAGGGCAAGACCCTCGATGCGAAGACAATCTATGTCACCGGCGAACTGCTCAGCGCCAGCCTTGATAAGGTTGAAAACGGCGATACGCTCAAGTTCGATTACAGCGATCTGAAAGCTGCCGCCAACAAGGCTCTGCCCTCCGTTGTCAGCGTTATGAGCAAAAGCTACATCAACCTTTCCGGCGTTCCGACCAAGGCTGACGAGGGCGGTCTGCTCTACTATGGCTCCAATAAGGTCTCTGCCTCCGGCCGCAATGTTGATGTCAATGACGACCTCGAGTTCCGCGCCGCCGATGGCTTTATCGGCGATGCCACGATGACCATGACCGTGACCGGCGATGACAACAACACCTATGTGATCACGCTCACCATCCCCGTCACCTCCGCTGGCGACATTAAGGAGACCGTCACCGGTTCCTCTGCCAACAGCAGCGTGTCCTTCGATGTGGACGATGTCGTTGACTATGGCAAGGTTTATCTCCGCGGCTCTGTGAGCGGTTCCAGCAGCAGCCGCACCTTCACCCCCAGCAGTCTTGCTTCCTCCAACTATGACGGCTATTGGGACGGCAATACCAAGTCCGGCTCCGGCTGGGTGCTCTTCGACGATGATGATACCGTCACCATCCCCGCTTCCGCGTTCTCCAAGACCACCGGCAAGGTGACCCTGTATGTCGTTGGCCTTGATAGCAAGGATATCGCCTACACCGGTACCATCGAAGTTTCCCAGAAGTCCTACGCCATCGAGTACAGCGTGGTCGCGGGCGAGAGCGTTTCCTTTGCCCAGAAGCATTTCGAGTCCTTCCTCGAGGACATCGCTGACGATTCCTCCGATTACAATTCCAGAAAGGACACCCTTGAGCTCGACTACGTCAAGTTCACCTCCCTGCCCAACTCCACCAGAGAGGGCGTCCTCTATGAGGGCAAGAGCAAGATCGACAGAAACGACAAGGTCGAAGATCTCGACAAGGTGACCTTCGAGTCCGTCGCCAAGGCCAAGGACACCATCACCATTTCCTTCACCGCTTACGGTAAGCTCTACAAGGACGGCGCTTCCAAGGGCAAGGACGTGGATTACAGCGGCAGCGTCGTGATCTCCGTCGTCAAGGAAGACATCGTCTTTGAGGTCGGCGTGAACAGCGCGGTCAAGCTCGGCTCCGACAAGTTCATCGACTTCCTGCGCGATTCCGACAAGAGCTACAAGAAGGCTGACCTCGACTATGTCACCTTCGATGTGGGCAAGAACAGCGCCATCACCTCCTACTTCAACGGCACCGGCGCGCTCTACCGTTACTACAACGGCAGCACCGGCATCAACGCCACCGTCAGCGCCAAGGACGAGTTCTACTACAACCCCAAGACCAGCAGCAAGCACTATGACCTCGACGACGTGGCCTATGTGACCTCCAAGTTTGCCAAGGTCGGCGATATCGTCTATATCCCCTTCACCGCCTACGGCACCAAGTCCGGCCAGAAGGCTGAGGGCACGCTTGCCATCAAGGTCAAGCAGACCATGAACTTTGTCGACGTGAGACCCGGCGACTACTTCTATGATTCCGTCCAGTGGGCCGTGAACCTCGACATCACCAAGGGCACTTCCGCCACCACCTTCTCCCCGAAGCAGGGCTGCACCCGTGCGCAGATCGTCACGTTCCTGTGGCGCGCCGCCAATTCTCCCGCGCCGCGCAGCAGCACCAACAAGTTCACTGACGTTTACGCCACCACGCACGCCGACTACATGAAGGCGATCATCTGGGCCACCGAGCAGGGCATCACCACCGGCACCGGCAACGGCAAGTTCTCGCCCGACGCCACCTGCACCCGCGCGCAGATCGTCACCTTCCTGTACCGCTTCAAGAGCAACCCCGCAGTTTACGGCTCCCTGAACTTCTCGGACGTCAACAAGACCGAGCATGCCGCGTTCTACAACGCCATTCTCTGGGCTGTGAACAACAAGATCACCACCGGCTACGGCAACGGCATCTTTGATCCCAACGGCACCTGCAACCGCGGTGACGCTGTGACCTTCCTGTACCGCGCCCTCGCGTGATCTGAATCTCCGCGCAGCGATTTCCCGCGAATCAAGAGGCCGCCCGTTTGAAAACGGGCGGCCCTTTTTTGTAAACTTTCTGTGATAGCCCTTTCCCCCGCCTGCAAACCGTGCTACAATACACCCATCTTGTTTTTCCGGGGAGTTGTTACTGTGAGCAAATTCCGCAATGCCCTCTATCGCTTCATGTACGGCCGCAACGGTGTGGACGCGCTGAGCTGGGCGCTCGTCGTGCTTGAGGTCGTCCTCAGCCTGCTGAGCGCCTTCATTCACGTGCGCGGCGTGTCGCAGGCGCTGTACTTTGTGTCCACGGCGCTGATGTTCGTGGTGCTGCTCCGCATCTTTTCGCGCAATCTCGCGCGCCGTCAGGCCGAGAATGCGAAATTTTTGACCTGGTGGACGCCGAAGGCGAACGCCATTCGCGGCGCGCAGGCCCGCCGCGCCGACAAGGCGCACAAATACGTCCGCTGCTCCTGCGGCGCATACTGCCGCGTGCCGCGCGGCGTGGGCAAGATCGAGCTGACGTGCCCGAAGTGCGGCAGGAAAAAGGTCATCAAAACGTAAGAAAGAAAAAATCCGTCCCGATGGACGGATTTTTTTGTAAGAAAATCGGTTTTCCGCCGTCTAATAGACAGAAGGGGGTGAGGGTGCTGACGGATTTTGAAGAGGTCTACGCCGTGTACTTTGACGATGTGTACCGCTATCTTCTCTCGCTTTCCGGGAGTGAGAGCGTCGCCGAGGAGCTGACGAGCGAGACGTTTTTCCGCGCGATGGACGCCCTCGGCCGCTTCCGCGGCGAGTGCAGCGTGCGCGTCTGGCTCTGCCAGATCGCCAAGAATCTCTACTATTCGCACCTGCGGCGCGAAAAGCGCCTTGTGCCGCTCGAAGACTGCCGGATCGCCGAGGAACGCCACGAGGAATCGCTTGAAGATCGCAGCGAGGCCGAGCGCATCCAGACGCTCCTGCACGCGCTCAGAGAGCCGTACAAGGAGGTCTTTATGTGGCGCGTGTACGGCGAGAAGAGCTTCCGCGACATCGGCGCGCTCTTCGGCAAGACGGAAAATTGGGCATGCGTGACCTACCATCGGGCCCGGCGCATGATCCGCGAGGGATTGGAGGACTGAAATGAACAAGGATTGCAGCATCGTGCAGGATCTTCTGCCGCTTTACGCGGAAGATATGCTGCGCGAGGGAACGAAGGAATATGTTGACGGGCACCTCGCTCAGTGCGAAGCCTGCCGCACCGAGCTCACAGCGCTCAAGACAGAGGACGTAACGCCCGCAAGCGTCAGCGCGCAGCCGCTGCGCGACCTCAAAAAACAATTGCAGCGTAAAAGGTTCACCGCCGTGCTGCTGGCCGTCGCGCTCGCGCTGACGCTGGCAACGGCAGGCTTTGCCTACCTCACCGCACCGCAGTATCTGCCGTATGACGAGACAGAGTGGATGATCACGCGCTCTCCCCGAGCGCTCGCGGACGGCTCGATCATGGCGGATGGGCTGACCGATCTCAGCGGCATTGAGAGCATTTCCGTCAATCTGCTCACGCCTGTGTCCGGCACGGAGGTCACGAGTACGCAGGACCCGGACAGCGGCAAGACGGTCTACTTCATCACCGCATGGCGCACGCCGCTCGACACATGGCGCGGCGCATTCGACAAAACCGGGGACGCCCCGAAAGCACACAGCGTAATTGACCGCACACAGCGCGAGGCGGACGCGCTGCAAGGCGCGCTTGGCAAAGTGGAGTCCGCGCGCACGCTCTTCACGCTCGACACCGCGAACTGCGCGGCGGTCTACTATTCGCCGAACAACGGACAGGACGATGTGCTGCTCTGCGGCAGCAGGGACGGCGGCATCATTTCTATGCCGCGGCTGGCGCTCGGTTATTACGTTTTGCTATCATTGGCGCTTCTTATTCCGCTGAGTATTGCCTTTTTCCTCTGCCGCAGGAAAAAAGCGGGCAAAGCGCTCGGCCATCTCGCGCTGATCCCCGCGTGCTATCTCACTGGCCACCTGCTCGTCAAGGGCTTTGTCACGACGAGCTACCAGATGCAGCGCGATTTTTCGCTCATTGTCCTCACCACCGCGCTCCTTTACGCCGCGGCGCTGTTGGCAGGAACCCTCCTGCGGCAGAGGCGGGACGCAGCAGAATAAAAAAGAAGAGACACCGTCAGGTGTCTCTTCTCTTCTTGGCGCAGCGGGAGGGATTCGAACCCTCGTGCGATTGCTCGCAAACTGATTTCGAGTCAGCCCCGTTATGACCACTTCGATACCGCTGCATTTTTTGCGCTGTTATCAGCCAAACTATTATGCCATAACTTTTGGCGTCTTGCAAGGTATTTTTTCGTATTTGCGGCATATTCTGCTCCCATGAAGCGTGTTTATCTATCGGTACGCCTGAAAAATTACGAAGATGCGCTCTCGCTCGTCGGCGCACGATGCGTAGAAACGCCCCGGGAGGCGGATCTCCTTCTGCTGCCCGGCGGGGGCGACGTTCACCCGCGCTTTTATGGCCAGCAGATCAACGGCTCGACCGATATCGATGAAGCGCGTGACGGGCGCGAGCTTGCGCTTGTTGACGAATTTCTGCGCGCGGGAAAGCCCGTCGTCGGCATCTGCCGCGGCTTGCAGCTCCTCAACGTCTATTTCGGCGGCACGCTGCACCAGCACATTTTGGGCCACGCCCAAGTGTGCGGCCGCGACCATCTGCACGTTGTCCATGCCGCACCGGGACTGCTGCGTGCGCTGTACGGCGCGCGCTTCACGGTCAACAGCGCGCACCATCAGGCCGTCGAAACCTTGGGTGAGGGGCTGCAAGTCCTTGCCTGCGCTCCCGACGGCACAGCCGAGGCGATCGCGCATAAGGCGCTTCCTGTCTTTGCTGTCCAGTGGCATCCCGAACGTCTCTGCGGCGCATTTTCCCGGCCGGAAACCGCCGACGGAGCAGCGCTCCTGTCCGCTTTGCTCCGGTAACACAAAAAGCCGAAGGAATTTCCGAAAAAATGTTGACAAAACGGGACACTGATGCTATTATAACAGAGCTGACGATTTTTGCGGAGGGCGAATGCAGGTGTAGCACAATGGCCAGGGCACCAGCCTTCCAAGCTGGGGATGCGGGTTCGATTCCCGTCACCTGCTCCAATCCATTTGCGCCAGTAGCTCAGCTGGATAGAGCAACTGCCTTCTAAGCAGTAGGCCGGGGGTTCGAGTCCCTTCTGGCGTACCATTTTTTTAGGCTCTCAGCATTGCAGTAAATATCGCACGGATACAGGATATGTGGTGGGTGTAGCTCAGTTGGTTAGAGCACCGGATTGTGGTTCCGGGTGTCGAGGGTTCGAGTCCCTTTACCCACCCCACAAAAAGAGAGGGATGGGATTTGATCCCAGCCCTCTCTTCCCAATAGGGGTGTAGCCAAGCGGTAAGGCAAGGGACTTTGACTCCCTCATTCGCTGGTTCGAGTCCAGCCATCCCTGCCAGTTTTTCTCCGCCTCGGTGGTTTATAATAGAATACGCTTCGTTAGCTCAGTTGGCAGAGCACCTGCCTTTTAAGCAGGGTGTCCGGGGTTCGAATCCCCGACGAGGCACCAAAAAAGAGATGGCTTTAAGCCGTCTCTTTTTTGATTCCGTTAGAAATGAAAATGCCTGGGACAAATGAACGGCCAGGACGGCCTTCTCCTGCCCCCGCAAAGAACCTTTGCTTGTCTGCTCGTGGCTTCTTTGCTATGATGTGGACAGCAAGGGAGGTTGATTTATGTCTGATTTCAGTTCCAACCTGCGGAGGTTTCGGAAAAAGGCGGGGCTTTCGCAGGACGCGCTCGCGGAAAAGCTCTCCGTTTCGCGCCAGACCGTTTCAAGCTGGGAGCGCGGAGTTTCCCATAGTTAAAGATACCACACCAAATATGATGAACCCACGCTTATACACTACCAGCTATAATAAACCGCAAGGACAGCAATTTGATGATACTGCTGTCCTTTCTTTTATAAAATTGCAGTACACATAAAAAAGCTGTAAAATGATAAATATATTTGTCCTTGTAACAATTCTCGGACATTTGCCTGTTATACTATCTGCAAAAAGAAAAGGAAGTGACAATATGAAGCAGATTTTAATTGTCGAAGACGATAATCTTTTGAATAAAACGCTTACTTATAATTTGGAATTGGACGGTTACACAATAACTTCTGTTCTGAATGCAAGGACAGCCGCTGAATCATTAAAAACAAACATTTTTGATTTGGTATTGCTGGATATAAATTTACCAGACGGAAATGGTTATGACCTATGCCGTCTTATCAAGCCAGAGCATCCTGATACAGTAGTTATATTTCTAACTGCCAACGATCAGGAAAGCGATCAGATACGAGGATATGAAGCTGGTGCAGTGGATTATATCACGAAACCTTTTTCGATTAGTGCTTTGCAGCGAAAGATCAAAGCCATGTTCGCTATGTTGGAACATCACAAACCAGCTAAGGATATTTACGAGGATGGTAGCCTGTTTCTGGATTTTTCGGAACAATTTGCAAGTTTGAACGGGAAACCATTAGCGCTTTCTGCGATGGAATATAAAATGCTGAACCTATTTCTTAAAAATCCGAAGCAGGTACTTACCCGCCAACAACTTTTGGAAAGGCTGTGGGACATTGATGAAAAATATGTAGATGAACATACCCTTACTACTTCTATCAGCCGCATTCGCAGTAAGATTGAAGCGGATGGCGACACATATATCAAAACGGTTTACGGTATGGGGTATCAATGGACAGGAGGCGAAAAGAAATGAAACTGAATAACCTTTCTGCTAAGAAAATTTGTAGACTGATTAGTGCTGGCATGGTTTTCTCTATGCTGGTAATTACCGGTATTCTCGGCGGTATAATGCAGGATATACGAATTTTCATAGCAGGTGGAACATTGACACTCTGTGCATTTTTCTGGATTTGGCTATTGGTGCTGTCTTTTGGAAAACGCCTTTCTCATTTTACTTCTAATTTGTGCCGGACGCTGGACAACATGATTGATGGAAACGAGGAATTACAAAAGTCAAATGATAGTGAAACTCTTTTTGCCCGTATCAACCACCGCTTAATCCGGTTGTATGAGATTATGCAGGAAAATCGGCACAAGGTAGACATGGAACGACAGGAGCTTCAAATGCTGATTTCTGATATTTCGCATCAAGTCAAAACGCCTGTCAGCAATTTGCAAATGGTAACGGACACACTTTTAACAAAGCCTGTTTCAGAAGAAGAACGGATGGACTTTTTGCAAGGCATACGCAGTCAGACTGATAAACTGGATTTTCTGTTCCAAGCACTGGTTAAAACATCCCGGTTAGAAACCGGAGCAATACGATTAGAAAAGAAAGACAGCAGCTTATTCCATACGCTTGCACAAGCTATGAGCAGTATTGTATATGCCGCAGAGAAAAAAGAAATTGCTGTATCCGTGGATTGCCCGGAAAATTTGATAATCTCCCATGACAGCAAGTGGACAAGCGAAGCCCTTTTCAATCTGCTGGACAATGCAGTAAAATACACTCCGTCAGGTGGAAAGATTTCTGTATCAGTGGTTCAGTGGGAAATGTACGTAGAGGTCAAAGTGACCGACACCGGCAGGGGCATTTCAGAAAGCAATCAGGCTGCCATCTTTCGGCGCTTCTATCGTGAGGAAGAAGTACACGATCAACAGGGTGTGGGAATAGGTTTGTATTTGGCTCGTGAGATTGTAACAAGGCAAGGGGGCTATATCAAGGTCGTTTCAGAGCTGGGGCAAGGCTCAGAATTTTCTATTATGCTTCCTGTAAGGTAAGATACAGCCACTTTTTTTGAAATGTCCGAGCGTTGTAACATTTCATCTCGATTTTCGATAAAAATTTTTCCTACCTCGGACATTTGTGTAACATTTGTGGTTTACAATGACTTCATCAACAGGTAGAAAGCCTTGAAAGGAGCATTTGAATATGAGCATTTTACAAACAATCGACTTAAAGAAGTATTACGGCACAGAACCAAACATCACTCGTGCCCTTGATGGTGTAAATTTTACTGTGGAACAGGGAGAATTTGTTGCCGTAGTTGGAACTTCCGGCAGCGGCAAGTCTACGTTACTCCACATGATGGGAGGACTTGATACCCCCACTTCCGGCAGCGTGATTGTACGGGGGGAAGAACTTGCGAAAAAGAATGATGATGAATTGACAATTTTCCGCCGTCGTAACATAGGGTTTATTTTCCAAAACTACAATCTGGTTCCGATTTTGAATGTATATGAAAACATCGCCCTGCCTGTGGAATTGGATGGTGATACCGTAGATAAGAAATTTATGGACGAAGTTGTGTATATGCTGGCTTTAGAAGATAAGCTGGAAAATATGCCAAACAATCTTTCAGGCGGTCAACAGCAGCGTGTAGCGATTGCACGAGCTTTAATTACAAAGCCGGCGATTGTCCTTGCTGACGAACCGACTGGAAATCTCGACAGCAAGACCAGTGCAGATGTGTTAGGGCTTTTGAAACGTACCAGCGGAGAATTTAATCAGACCATTGTAATGATTACTCACAATAACGAGATTGCCCAGCTCGCAGACCGCATTGTGCGGATTGAGGATGGCAAAATTGTAGGTTAAAGGAGGTGGGAATTATGAATTATCCTTTTGAAAATGATACAGAGAGAATAGAGAAAAGGATTGCTGAAAAGAGTGTATTCTCTGAAAAGAATAGGACATTTCTAATCAGAGTTATCATCTTGATTGCGGCATTTCTGTTGAGCTTTTCTGGTATTCTTTTGTGCAATGCAACGCTTAGTACGCAGCAGATCGCCCATGTAAATAATACAACTGAAGCAGTAGGAACTGTTTTAGGAATTGTTATTGTACTTCTTTGTACGGCAGGGCTGGCTGTCAAAAATATTCTTTATGTATCTGTACTGCAACGAGTACATGAATTTGCACAATTACGGGCAATCGGCGCAACATACCAGCAAATTAAATCAGTGGTCAAGAAAGAACGTGACAAAATAGCAAAACCTTGCATTGTGTTGGGAACAGTCATCGGTTTTCTGGTAAACATAGTTTTACCACTTCATTTTTACTGGATACCAAGCATTGTATGTGCGGTAATCTCCGGCATATTTATTTGGATTATCACAGCTTTGGCTTTTCAAGCACCAGCGAAAATGGCTGCATCTACATCACCAATAGAAGCACAACATACACAGGCAACAAACTATTTTAGAAGTGTTGGGGCAAAGCGTAAACTTACGCCTATAAGAATCGGGTGGATGTATTGTAGAGCCAATAGAAAGAAAGCTGCCTATACATTTTTATCTCTCATTATGAGTGGGATTTTAATGTTCGGTGTTTTTTCAATATTGAATGCGATAAATCCCGAAAGACTTGCGTCACAACCTTACCAGGGAAATAGTGATGTATTTGTACTACTAAATTCAACGGCTGATGAAGAATCCACCTATGATTTAATGAAATCTACACCATTTACAGAAGAAAAAAAGCAAAAATTGTATAACATTTCAGGTGTAAAAGATGTTTATGAATTGTATATGCTGGACGGCATTCTGACAAATTCAGAGGGGGAAAAATTTGAACTGTCCATTGAAAATGCTGTAAATCCAGAAACATTTAAAAATGAAATTGTTGAGGGTATGCAACCAAGTCATGAATTACAGAATGGAGCAATTCCTGTTGCTATCAATAGACAGTCTCCTTATTATCAGAAACTGAATATGCAGCTTCAAGTTGGAGATTATCTGCCGTATATCATAGATACAGGATATGGTCAAAAAGAAGTGGAGTTAGTTGTAAGCGGATTTGTAGAAAACAGCGATACTGGGCTTGTTATTTATACAAGTGGTGAAAATATGAAATCACTGTCAGAAATGAATTGTACGCTTGCATGGTATATTTGTTTGGATGATAACGGAAAAGACGTAGCAACAGAGATAATCAAAGAAATTTTTATAGATGACGACAGAGTTGATGTGTCTGTTTTGGCTGATGATGTTATGGCATTGGAAGATTACTTCCATAATGCGAAAGTCATCATTACAGTTTTGGTGGTGCTTATTAGTCTGTTTTCATTTATAAATATGCTGAATACCAGCATTACAAATGCCATTGCCAGAAGACACGACTATGCACTACTGGAAGCTACAGGTATGACAAAATTGCAGTTGCGAAAAGTACAGCAGTCGGAAAGTTTCATCTATCTGGTTGGAAGTTTTATAGGAAGCTGCATTTTAGGCATACCAATCGGATTGCTGCTTTGTACCCAAATATCAAAAATTCCCGGACTTTCATACTTTGAATATCACTTCCCAGTTCTTTTTGTGCTTTTATACTTTGCTGCGGTTGTGATGGTCTATCATGTAGTATCAGTATATCAAAAGAAATCTTTGCAACAGCACTCAATTATAGAGCGCATTAGAACGATAGGCTAAGTTTTAATAATCCGTCAGCTCCACAATTACATTACTCTGCTGATACAGCCAGTCCGTAAATTCTTTCGGGCTGG
>OHNK01000082.1_pt1 | contig 77121 bp, 59 predicted proteins | sample 1569551 | NCBI WGS metagenome assembly OHNK01 (sample SAMEA3879518, study PRJEB24766) | human gut metagenome | biome: human-associated habitat; feature: feces | place: USA | collected 1985/1987 | reverse complement strand
GGGAGCGATAACTCCTTTAACTCCTTTAACTTCTGAGCTTGCGAAACTTGAATATCTAAAAGATAATTGTCTGTATAGATGAAATCATAGCATAAATAAAGTGTAATGAAAATGAATAAAATTATAGGGCTTCTTGTAATGGTTTTCATGTTCCTACCTTGGCGACCAATCGTTGCTATAGTGGCAGCAGTATTGTTTGTCAACATCAATGGTACGGAATTGTATGGATGGCAAGCTGGTTTGGCGCATGGATTGTTCTTCCTGCCTAATCTGGTGAGGCATCTCTTTGACGGCGATGTCCTTTTCAAGGCTACCAATTGTACTACAGGTTATCATGTTGCCTGGTGGATAGCTACAGTTGGTTCGTGCATCGGTTGGCTCGTTGATGCAACCTTCTCTTTTATGAAGGCATCGGCATTTGTAGGTAGTGATAAAGAATAAATTAATATAAATACGATGAATAGTATGGCTGATAATCAAAAAGTATATCAGGCAATCAAGACGATTGCTGATGAACTCTGCAAGGAGAACAAGACGTATCTTCGTGCAGATTTGGCTTTTGAACTGAAAAAGTATGGTATAGCTTCCGATTCCTCGGAGGTGAGTAAGCTGGTATTTGATGCCTACAGATATTTCCATGATAATGGCAATATCGCCATTGCTTTTGTTTCCAATAATTCACGTACAACCCTTGTGGCTGAATACAAGTTGAATGACAGCCTGGAACAGGGCAACAAGGAGGAGGCTTTGAAGATAGCCGAGACGGAACTGGCGTTGTCTTCATCTGCTTTGGAGCAGTTGAAAGAGCAAGTGGAATTGAACCTTAACCTGGTTCTTGCTAAGGGAACGTCGAAGATGGCTGATATTGTCATGGGTACGAATGGCGTGAAAGATGTAAGAAGCAAGGCGTCTACCATGTTTGATAAATATACCAAGATGGTGGAGGCTTATCACTATGCCGAGGATAGCGTTCGTGGAAACATCGAAGATTTTACCTCCTTGCGTAGTGATATCGGGACGGTTTATCGTGATTATGCCCTGAAACTGATTGATATCTATGGCGACTCCATCAAGATGGTTTCACCAGACTTGTTCGACTTCAAGCGAATAGAGTGGCTGGATGTGGACGAGATGCTTAAGTATGTGGAGCTGGAATATAATAAGCTCACGGAAAAATGTACAGCTCTGATTGGTGAAATTTCTGTTAGTTTCCGTACTTCCTTGCAGGGTTCTTTGCAGGCTTATAAGTCTTTGTCGAACGGCAACAAGTCCTTGGGCTTGGCGATGGCAGGACTGACCATGCTCGAACACTATATGGGAGCAAGTGAACGCGCTAATCGTTTGAAGTCTGATTTATCAGTTTTCCAGATGAGCGTGAAGCATGATGCCACTCGCATCAAGGCTGATATGGGACGATTGTTGGTAATCTGCAAGACGCTCAATGATGTGGTAATCCCGAAGGCGAATGTGTTCTTGCGTTATGGAGAAAAACTGTTGGCTTCTGACTTGAAGGCGACGCTTGATGCTTTGTATGCGGATGAGACTATTCGTCCATTGGAGGAGCAACGAAAATGTCTGCTTCAGCAGATGAAGGCGCTGGACATGGAAATGAACGACCATCTTCAGAACATCGATGTCTATACCTCGCTGATTAATGACATCACCGCTACCTTGGAGTCTAAGCAGGGAAGCTATATGGAAGCGAAGGCTAAGAAGCCTTCCAAACCTTTCTTCCTCGTCAACTGGATCACCTTTGGTATGGCCAACAAGAACTACTATCGCGACTTCGCCGAATGGAATGCGGTATGCTTCCCACTTGTGAGAGAATACGAGAGCTATCAGGTAGATTTGAAGTTGGATAAGGAGGAATTGGAATCGCATCGTGAGGAACAAACCCGCATCAAAAATGAGTATGCCAAACTCTCCAGTGAACTGGATAAGGTTTCTAAGGAAATCAGAAGCAAGATAGTTTGCTCTGACGACTTGAAGCTGAAGATGCTGAAACATCTTCGTGATATGGTTGCCATGCTGAAACTTGGACGTGAAATCATGGAGAGCAAGATAGATGAGAAGTTGGTGCATACGGTCGATATTCCTGATTATAGGGAGGCTGCCAAACTTCCTGCTGATGTGGAGCAAAACCTTTCTCTGTTTACAGGAATGTTGGCAGACAATCTTCATGCCGACAAGGATATGGCTAAGAATTTGCTTGACGGGGTGGAAGCATATACGAAAGACCATAAGAAGATAGAGGGTAAGACCGCACAACAGAACAAATCTGCTGAGTATAGCGAGGAAGACTTGGCGCAGTTAACTGGTGCTATGGAACAATCCTTACAGAAAGGTATTGCTCTGTTTGATAGTTTCGCTAAGCTCAAAGCGCAGCAGCTCAGTGGTAGCTTGGCTTCGGCTGCATACGATAAGGAGTTGAAGAAACATGCTGATGAGTTTAAGCGTGAAATGGCTAAGATAGACAACAAGAGTGCTTATCTTCGTGAGGTGTTCAAGCGTATCAATCTGGCTGGTAGCGAGGTGGAGCGTAAGCAAGCTATGGAGTTGATGAGCGACTTGAGCGGTTTCTCTCTTTCGGAACAGGAGTTCACAGAATTTATAAATGGTAAGAAACAAATAGAATTATAAGGCGTATGGAAAGTTCAAGAAGACAGCAGGCCCAGGCTGATTTGGGCATGGATTTCGCAAAAGAAGATCAAAAGCGAGAGGCGGCTCTTGCCAAAGAACAGGCGAGGGCTGATAAAAAAGCTGCAAAGCGTGAGAAGATGATGAACATGCCGTCATATCGTCTGATGGTAGGTACGGCGAAGTATATGGACAAGTGGTTCTTGGATCCTATCCTTGGTTTCATCCTTCCTGCCGGTATCGGTGATGCTTTGACGAGCGTGTTTGCATTCCCATTTATCTATTACAGTCTTTGCGTGGTTAAGTCGATTCCGCTGACTTTGGCTGTCATCTATAATATCTTGATGGATGTGCTGATAGGTGCCATACCTTTCTATATAGGTGATGTGCTGGATGTATTCAAGCGTTCGTATGTAGAAAACTTGAAGCTGATTACAGGCTATATCGAGGATGATAAGGAGATTATCAATAAGGTGAATAAGAAGGCATTCTGGACGGCTGTGTTCATCGTCGTGCTTTGCTGGTTGATTTATGTGGTGATTTCATGGGCCATTCGCTTGGGAAATTGGATTGTTTCATTATTTTAAAATATGAATAGCAACATTTTCTTTCAGCCTTTCGTTGGCAAGGATTATGCCAACGGGGGGATATTTGGCAAGCAAATCATGATATTGGGCGAGAGTCATTATTGTGATGAGAGTTGTACGGATTGTGGCGACTGCCAGCTACATCGGGAGTGTATGGGCTTTACTCAGCAGGTGCTTGATGATTATCTCAATGAGAACAAGGAACGGCAGAACTGGATGCGGACTTTCTTGAAGTTTGAGCGTTCGTTAGTGGGTGAGGAGACCAATCAAGCAATGAGGCTGAAGATTTGGAACTCGGTCATCTTCTTCAACTATCTGCAAGTGGCGATGGGTGGTCCTCGCGAGGCTGGCGCAGCCGAACAATATCACCAGGCTGGCAAGGCATTCTTCGAGGTCATCGAAAAGTACCAACCTGAGTACATCATCGTATGGGGCAAGAGGCTTTGGAACAATCTTCCTAATGTAGGCTGGCAGGATGGCGACGACATCGTAGTGGATGGTTATCCTGTTGCTACAGGTGCTTATCATCTGAGTAATGGCAAGCAGGTGAAAGTGATGGCGGTGAATCATCCTTCCGTAGGCTATTCCTGGGACTATTGGTACAAGGTGATACAAAGATTTTTGAGATAATTTTCTCGCTTGCGACACGATTTGACACACCCAACCTGTACCTTTGCAGCTGTAAACATAAAACAAGGAATTATGGCACAGATTACAATCAATATCCAGACTTTGGACTGGACAATGGGGGAGACCGTAGGCTTGCACTTGATGCTGAAGAAAGGTAGTAAGGCAAGAATCGCTTGGGGCGATGGAAAGGTACAGGTCGTGACAGGTAAACAGAAACCTGCTTCCGAAAAGTTGGCGTGGGTAGAGGCAGGTCATTCCTATCCTGAGAAGGGCATGTACTACACCATTACCATCTGTTCGGAAGAGGAGGACGCCATTATCGGATTTAATGGATGTGGCATGTTCGAGGTGAAAACCTTAGATGTGATTCTCACGGAATGTCCTAACTTGCGTATCTTGGGCTATTCTGGGTATGGCGAGGAGAAACTCGACGTGAGCAAGAATCCTTTGCTGGAGTTCATCGACTTCCACGAGATAAGAAACGAGAAGTTGGATTTCTCTGCCAATCCTCTCTTGGAGGAGTTGCATATCAAGGGTGCCAAGGACTTGGTGTCTTTGAATTTGAGCAAGAACGACAAGTTGCGTCGCTTGGACATCTTCATGTGCCACAATCTTCAGCATCTTGCCCTTAGCAATCAGTCGCAGCTGAATGAGGTGGATTTCGCTCTCACTCATCTCCGTCCCAAGGACCTGGAGTATTTGGAGAAGACGTTGAAGCGAAACTCTCCTTACAAGGTACGGGGCGGAAGTTTTGGCGACGATAAGATAATAGAAGTTAGTAATGGTGAAATAGTAGGTGAAGATGAAGGAAAATTGGATTCAACTTATCGATACAATTGAGAAAGATCCGTTTGAAACGGAGGCTTTCTTCGCTTTGATGGAGTATGTGGGCGAAGCGTCGGATGATGACAAACGCAGAGTTGTACAAGAAGTAGAGCGTCGCATCAAGATGATTGCCCGTTATGATGCGGACAAGAGTTTCCGCTTCCGTAAGTTCAGTGAACAGGAGCGGGAGGTGCTTGATTCCCTTTGGAGTACTCGGGTAAAGATTCTCAATGTGATGATGTTAAATCCTACAGAGGAAGAAATCGAGCGTTTGGGACATCAGAACGATAAACTTCATGAACTGTCGAAGGATGCTTTTGCGCAAGGGCGAAACCTCTGGAAGTCTTTGTTGCACTCACCGAGCTTAATGGCAAACGAGGATTATTATGATGTGGAGGAGCACGTTGATTTCAGTTGGAATGATGAGGATTCCGTCCTCAAGATGGATAATGATGACTATTATGGCTCAGACTTCGAGTATATGCTCCATTTTCATTGCAATTTTAGGGATAGTGGGCGGTATTCGTATGGGGAACCTCTAGTGGCTGATGATGGCACGTCGTGGAATCTTGATTATCTGGATAATCCTGCCTTTGGCAAGTTTTGCATCTGCCATCTCCTTCACTCGCTCCATAGTCATGAGCATTACTCTTTGCCTGACATCCTCCGTATGGATGATTTTTGGACGGATGTCAGCTTGAGATATGAGCGAGAGGTGTATCAATGGAAAAAAGGAAACGTATTCTTTAAAGAGGAAGTAAATGGAAAAGGAATGGAAAAAACTGATTGATGAAGTTGAGAACAACCGTAGCTATAGTTCGGAGCCTAACTTCAAATTTGTAGACTTTATAAGAGAAAAGTCTACGATAGAGGATAAGCGTGCCATCGTGCAAGAGGTGGAACGTCGTATCAAGAAGGTGGTGAATCGTGAGGATAATAATCCAGATGGGTTCTTCCGTAACTTCAGTGATACGGAGCGGGATTTGCTGGACGATTTGCTCGGGCTTCGTGAGGTGACGCTCGACGAGATGATGCTTCATCCTATTGCTGCCGAGGTGGAACGATTGAGCCAGTTGAACGACAAACTCTACAAACTCACCTTGGAGTGTTTTGAGCAGTGCCGTAACCTTTGGCTTACGCTCTACCGTTCGCCATACAAGGTGGATGACCGTTTCAGGTACGACTTGGACAGTACGCTTCGATTCGAGTATGCTGACAAAGACTCGGTCTTGCATCTGGAGAATGATGACTATTACGGTTCCGACTTCGACTATATGATTCATCTGACAGATGAGTTGCTCAGTACAGGACATTGCAAGATGGATACCATTGTGAATGGTGCGTCTGCCAACTTTTTCGGCAACGAAGAGGATACGTTGAGAGAGTTGACTGATATGCTCGACGATGGCACGTCGTGGGCGGAAGGCTATCTGCACAACAAGGCGTACGACCATTTGTGTATCTGTTATGCGATGCATGCCTTGCATACTCATGAGCCTTGGTGCCTGCCAGATATTCTCCGCATGGATGATTTCACTATCAATGTGAAATTGAATTATGAGCGCAGCGTGTCAGAGCAGCGAGATATTCGTTATGCTGATGATGGAAATGAAACTGACCCTCATTGGCCTGAGGATGTGCCTTGCTTGGAAAGGTGAAAAATAATTTGTAATGCAATAAAAATAAAATTAGAACGTCATATATAAAAATAGAAGATTATGAAGTTAGCAGAAGCATTGAGCATCAGAGCCGACTTGCAGAAGAGAGTGGCTCAACTGAAAGAACGTATCAAGGAGAGCGCCAAGGTACAGGAGGGCGATGAACCTTGCGATAACGTGGAGGAACTGTACAAGGAACTGGATGACGTACTCGTCCAGTTGGAGGACTTGATTTATCGCATCAACATCACCAACGTTCAGATAGTTCAGGACGGAGACTCCTTGACTCGATTGATAGCCAAGAGAGACGTCTTGTCGATGCGTGTCAAGGCATTGAAAGAGGTGGTGAACTATGTAGCAGCCAACGATACTCGCTTTGGCAGAAACGAACTGAAATATGTTAGAACCATAGATATAAAGGCTCTTCGCAAGGAGGCTGATACCTATGCCAAGCAGTATCGGGAGCTCGACCTGAAAATTCAGAGTTTGAACTGGACTGTAGATTTGGTGGATTTGCAAGACTTGCCCCGATAATGGAGCGAGGATTGAAATTTTCATTGAGTAGATTAAAATTTTCGGAGAAAAGATAGAGGCAGCAAGAAACTGACATCAGGCAATAGGTCTGTGTTAGCATTATTAAAAATTCATGTGTTTCATGCAAAGAGACGAGTTTGTTCACAGTTCATTTCAAGCATCGGGCACAAGTGTATCGCGCATTGGTATATGACAAAAGTCAGAAACGCCAGCATTTAGCATTACCATTTTGTTGGCTATCTTTTCTCCTTTTCTTTTTAGGCATTTCTCGTAAATATTCATTAGATTTTTAGAGATTATGGACAATCGTGTAAAATTCTATAGTTGGCTGATAGGCCTCTTGGATCGTAAGCATCTTACCTTTGAGGAGATTGCTAATGAGTGGCGTGATGCCAACGCTAATCAGGATGAGGATGAGCTGGACAAACGTACTTTTCATCGTTATCGTGAAAATATCCAGTCGCAGTTTGGCATTACTGTGGAATGCGACAAGAGCGACGGCTATCGGTATTATCTGAAGCGTGATCCGATCGCTAATGATGATGTGACGGAATGGATGCTGAGTTCCCTGCGGTTGGCTTCGCTTGGTGATATGCTGAAATTTCATAACAAGGTGATGCTTGATACGCCGCCATACAACACGGAATATCTGGATGATATTCTTGCAGCGATAGATAAGCAATATCTGCTTAAGTTTAAGTATGTTTCGGGTTTCGGAGCAGAGAGCGATATCGTGCTGCAACCGGCTTTCGTGAGATACTACAAGCAGAGATGGTACGTTGTGGGAGTTAAGAAACAACGTTCGGCGTCCGAAGGGAAAGCCAATTCAAGTGCAGAGGAAGATGTGAGAAAACTCGTTCGTTGTCTTCCTTTCGACCGCATCAGTTTCCTGAAACTTATTTGCGAGAAGCATCCGTTGTCGGCAAAGATGAAGAAGTTCCTGACTCCAGAGAATTATTATGAAGATTGCTTTGGTATCTATCGGATGGAAGATGTGCCCGTAGAGAAAATCCGCATCCGTGCCTTCTATCCGGAATACAATTATATCGAGGAGGTTCCGCTGCACGAGAGTCAGCAGAAAGTAAAGGAGTCGAAAGACGGAATGTATCGGGAATATACCCTCACCATTCGTCCCAGCCGTGATTTCCTTCAGGAACTGTTGTGGCATGGCAGAAATATCATTGTACTGAAGCCTGAGAGCTTGAGGCAGGAGATGATTGATATCTTAAAGGATATGACGAAGAGTTATGAGACGGGCGAATGCCTGAATGGGGAGGAATAAAAGAATCCTCAGATCGGGAACACACTGTGTGCCCAATCTGAGAATTTCCTGTTATTTATATTCCTTCTGTCAGGAATTTGCGAAGATGCAGGTGCGTGATTCCGTCATTATCATTTTTGGTGAGCAGAGGAGTCATGGAGATAACGTACTTCGGATAGTTGTCCTTGATAGCACGGAGATTACCAAACTCACGCTCTCTGGTTGCATCGTCGGCTATGATGTAGGAAGCTTGCACGTAGATGCGTTCGCCGCCTGGTTTGGTACATACAAAGTCGATTTCTCCAGCTTGCAGTTGTCCTACATAAACTTGATAGCCCAAGCGTATGAGGTTCTGATAGATGATATTCTCTATCACTTTCTCAATATCTCCTTCACGTGTTCCCCCGGCAATGGCATTTCTGATGCCGTTGTCTTCGAAATAAAACTTATCGTTGGTTTCAAAGATGCGTTTGCCGTGGATGTCATAGCGGTTCACCTTGTGTAGGATATAGGCTTCACAAAGGAAGGAAATGTAATTGATGATAGCTGCCGAAGCAATGGATTCTCCTTGAGATTTCATATATTTGGAGATGCTGTTGGCTGAGATGAGTTTACCTGTGTTATCTGCCAGGAAACGCACCAGGTTCTCTAAGAATGGCACGTTTCTAATTTGGTTGCGCATAATGACATCCTTAAGCAAAACGGTATGGTAAATATCCATTTGATATTCACGTGCATCATCCTCTTCAAGACCTATCTTTGCCAGACCAGGCAGGCCACCATACTGAATGTACAGAGCAAGTGCTTCGTCATTATCTGATAGTTGATGAAATTCCAGAAACTCGTTATAGCTCAGCGATTGGATATAGATTTCCTTATATCTGCCACCGATGAGTGTGCTCAGTTCATTGCTCAGCATGCGGGCATTGCTACCTGTGATGATAATGTCGGTGTTGGGTTCTGTGCGATAACTTCGAATGGATCGTTCAAATTCCTTGATGTCTTGTATCTCATCAATAAGGATATAGTTATGTTTATCGGACTGAAAGTGCTCTCCGATATAGTCGTTGAGATCCTGATAGGTCTGAATGTTGTCAAACTCTCTTTTCTCCTTATCTATAAAGATGATATTGTTGCAGTCATCTGCCTTCTTGCGGTCACGAATCATTTTCATCATGCAGCTTTTACCTACACGACGTTGACCTACTAATACGATGATAGTCTCCTTACCAAGATACCTTTCTATCTTGTCGATATATGATTGACGAATAATAGTTGCCATATTTTTATTACTTATAAATGAAACTTTTTGCAAATATACGAAAAGTTTCACTTATAAGTGATAAAACTTACCTATTTTTAGTTTTTATAACTTATAGATGGTATCGTTTCGATGATATTAAATGCTCGTTGTAACAATTAATCTTCCTTCAGATACCAGTCTTTGATGTATCCGGAATAATGTTTGGCAAACTCCTCGGCTTGTCCGGGAGCGCAGACCTTTACTTTCCTGGCTGGAATACCCGCCCAAATCTCATGTGCAGGAACTTTGGTGCCATGGGTAACTACAGCACCTGCAGCAATGATAGCTCCTTCGCCAATATCAGCCTTATCTAGCACAGTGGCATTCATTCCGATGAGTGCGCCTTTTCTGACTGTGGCTCCGTGGACGATGGCCCCATGTCCCACAGATACATCATCCTCCAGGATGCAAGGCATCGTACCGGTTTGATGGATGCATGCACAATCCTGTACATTCACTCTGTTTCCACATCTGATGGCATCCACGTCAGAGCGCAATACCGCACTATACCAGATGCTGCAGTCATCACCAAGAATACAGTCGCCTGTCAGTACGGCATTCTCAGCGATAAAACAATTCTTTCCCCATTGAGGAGTCTTTCCCTCTACTGTCTTTATAATAGCCATATTGAATATATATTTAAATTTGGGTGCAAAGGTAGCAAAAAATATTGGAATCACCTTATACTATTTCAGATACTTCTTCAGCCACAAATCGAAGAACTTGTCATATACCACGTAGGCATCATCCTGCTGGGTGATGAAATCCTTCTCCAGCAATCCCTTCAGGGCGGAATTTACAGAGCTTGGCGACGGGAGGTGATATTTCTTTGCGAAGGCTCCGCTCTTTACGCTTCTGGCTTCGCCCTCTGCAGAGATGGCGATGAAGACATTGCGCTGCTTTTCCGGCATCTGGCGCAGAAGGGTCTCGTAGGTGTCTGATGCCATGTTGAGATTGTAGTTGATGGCGTCATCTACCATATCCAGAGTGCAGGTACCCTGCTCGGGAGTCTTGAGGAAGAGAACATTCATTACTCGCTGGATGTATGAAGTGACACCACCGAAACGGGCGAAGAGTTCTCCGATAATGGCAGTATCTAGATGTTTGTTGCGCTCCTCGAACTTGGCAGTGGCAAACTCCTTGTATTTCTCAATATCCAGTGGCTTCAGGTTCATCAGCGTTACACTCTGATAGAATGGGCGGGCAGGAGATGTGAACATTTCTGCCATCAGATGGCGGTGAGAACCCGAGAAGATGAAGTGGGCATTGGTGCAACGCTGAATATAGGTACGGAGTAAAGCTTCTATGCGGTTGTCGGCATAGTTGGTGATTTGCTGAAACTCGTCGATGGCAACAAGACATGGCTTGTCGGCTTGGTTGAGATAAGAGAATATCTCATCAAGCGTAATTTCGGGATTTACTATGTTGCCGATGCCTATTCCCCAAACTGGAGCCCCGTTGATATCGAAAGAGATTTCTGAACGGAGAGAAGAGAGTGCTATCAGGAATTTCTCCCAAGCGCTTCTGCCTTTAGGGCGAAGTTCGTCAATGATGGCTTTGCCGAACATATTGACCAAATCGCTGACGGAATTGGTTGAATAGATGTCTATGATAAAAGTATAATAATCTTTTTGGATGACTGGCTGGGCAAAGCAATGATGAATCAGCTCTGTCTTTCCGATGCGTCGAGGGGAAATCAGAGCCATGTTATTCTCATTGGTCAGCATCTCTGTGATATGCTGGGTTTCTTCCATACGGTCGCAGAAGTATTCCGGACCGGCGTAACCATTTGTTACAAAAGGATTCTTCATTACCATATTTATACCTTATTTTATATTCAACGGCTGCAAAGATAATGCAAACGAGCGCAATGTAAGCTTGCTTACAAATTGCCGAGTGCAGCTTATCTTCTGCAAAGATACAACTTTTATTCTGATTATCATAAAGTGATTATCATAAAATGATAATGAAATACAGAATTTTATCTTTATCGTGTATAAAAGCTGAAAATTAACAGCTTTTATGATAGCAGCTTATCCAATAACGAGAATAGTTCCTCTTCTGTTTGATAAGGATAAATATCGAAGTAGGGATTTCCTGTAAGCATGGCTGAAAGCTGGGTCTTGCTTTTGTCATAGAAGATGTGACAAGGAATTCCTCTACTCTCAGCATAGGCCAGTTCGTAGCCCACGCCTAGCGAAGGATTGCTGCATTCTGCTACTACCATGTCGCTCTCTCTGAGCCATGCTGTATCCTGGTTATAGATTTCAGCATCGCTGATTCTTCCTTTTTCCTTGAGGTTTAGATTAGCCTGACCGATATGCTCGGTCAGTACGAAGTCTGTCATCTGCATATGTTCAATCATCTTTCTATAGAGATCGGCAAAGTCACGACCTCCACGAATGGATCCTGCAAAATATATTTTCTTTTTCATCATTCTTGAAAAATTAAAAATCTTTTCTTTGTGAATATGTTTGTTGTAACTATTTATCCTTTCCCTATTGAGGAGTCTTTCCTTCTGCTGTCTCTATACCAGCAATATTACAGTATGGCTGCAACTTTACGAATCTGCTTAAGTTTTTCTACCAAAGCATTATCTTTTCGAGCAGTATGCATATTGTATTTCATCTGCAATTTTAGGAGAGAATCTGCAGGAATATCTAGTGCAGCCTCAAACATCAGAGCAGAAGTTGTGGTAACGGGACGTTTGCCATTCAGTATCTCGTTGAGTACGGAATAACCCATACCAATACTTTCCGCAAATTTTCTTTGCGAAATGCCACGTTCTTCTAATTCATCTTTCAAAACCTCACCAGGGTGAGTTGGGTAAAACCCATCAAAGGTTGTTTCCATTATATATATGTTTTATTGATTGCAAAGATAATACTTTATATTTAGTATTGGCTATTTTTGCGAATGCTTTATGTTTTTTTTATCTTTTATGCGAAATGATAAAACGCAGCAATTTATAGAAAAAGGGTTGCAATCCTCGGAAAGATGGATTGCAACCCTTTATGTCTTTTTATGCAATTGATAAAGCATTTAAAACGATAATACCATAGTTATTCTTACACCACTCTTCTGTATATTCTCAAGATTCCTATAACTCAAGTGCCAAACGTAGTCGATGCTCAGGAAATTGAAGATATTCTCGATGCCCACGCTTGCCTCCATGTAGGGAGTGTTCGTCATCAGATGGGTGTAGGATGGGAAGCGGAACAGACCCTCTGATTCGCCATTCTTCATAGGATTGTTCTTGTCCGTAAGATGACCATACAAGCCGCGGAAGCAGAACACCTCACGCCACTTCAATTTCTTGATAATCGGCAGACGGTTCAGCAAGTTGCCATTCATGTAATATGTAACGTCCCATGAGAGATATTCATCGTTGATGAACTCCAGGGCGTTCATGTTGGTATATGACTCTGGCTGAATCGTGTAGGTGAGGTTGGCATTCGGGATGATGAGCAGAGGCCACGGATCTTTTGTCCGAACCTTGCCGGCCTTGGTGATAATGTCGATGTAACCGAAGGCTGAGAACCAGAAACGCTTCTGGAAGCCGAGGTCGGTACGCTGATAGTTGTAGTCTGAGCCTAACACGTGCTTCACGGCAGCCACATGGTTTACATTGAAGATGGCGGCATCGAAGGTAATCGGGATGCGCTGGTTGCGAGTCTGATAAAACTTCTCATTGCGTGCATAGCGGAAGTTCAGTTCCAGCTGTGTCATGTCATAATGATCTTGGGGAACGAGAGTCCTGTCTGACTGGAATTTATCAAATACGGCAAGTTCCGTTGTATACTCACGACGGTTGCGCAGGATGACCTTGTAGGAGAATCCGCTATATAGTTTGTGTGTATAGGTAAGCTCTGCCTGTCGCAGATAAGATATGTCATGGTCTTTTTTGCGTCTTATTATCAGCATCATATTGTCTTTGGAAGTGTACATATAGTCCTGTCCGATTTTGTTGGTGTCATACGTATATTCCAGTCTGAGCTAATGGACGGGAAACTCCTTGCGATATTCCTTGCGGTTGTTGAGGGAATACTCGATGAGACCGTCGTACTTCATCTTTTCGTCTTTCACTCCGTATGCCACATAGCCATCCAGGAACAGACGCTTGTTGAAAGCAGGCGTTGTCGTGCCTCCGATGCGGTATCTCATACCCTCCAGAGTGTTGTTGTTGACGGTGGAGTTCATCGGCCCGAACTCGAACTTGCTCTTAGCAGACTCTGGATGCGTCGGTATGTAACCATTAACCATTGTGGAAAGAAACCTCATAGTATAGCGGAAGGCAGGAACGGCGTTGAGCCGTTTCATGAGCATCTCCATTGAGTTGGCGTTGCGTTTAGCCGCTTCCTGCGGACGGTGCTCCTCCCAGAAGTTGTCTGTCCGGTGGCGCGAACCTTAAAGATAGATGACGGGTGAACTCTCATTGATGTATTCCGTCTCCTTAGTGGTAGGCGGAGCAAACGACTGGTTGGAATAGATATTCAAGCGGCGTGCATACATGCCCTTGGTACGTTCCGTGAGCTTGAAGTTCACGCTGATGTCATCCTTCGTGATGAGACGGGTACTGTCTGCTGTGCGTCTGAACTCTTGGTCAATGGTCAACTTCGATACATAGTTGAGGTTTATTTTCTTAGGAACATTGAGCACGGTTCGCTGCACGAAATAAGTAGAATCGAGCGTAACGTAAAGATGTCCTGTAAAGCCACAGGTCTCTGAGTTGTGAGGAACAAATCCGAGGTCGGCGCAACGCTGGTTGTTTACCATCACCGTGTCGAGCAGGTAGTATTTGTAATAGTCAGGTCCCATAGACGAGAGAGGACTGACAAAGTGTTGCAGAAACAGCGGCACATCGTTCTGAAAAATATCCACCTCCTTAAAACCTCGCCCAGGAACTGCTGGATGCCGTCGCTCGAAAATATCTCATCGATTCCAGACGACTTTAACCCTTTGACTACTTATCGTGACGAGAGCACTATGAAAGTCATCCGCCATGAGTCGCTTGGCTTCTACATCTATGCCAAACCGAAGAACCTGCTGGAACAGAAGTACAACCTCAACCTTATGGCAAGAGCCGAGGCGATACGCTGCCGTCGCTTCGAGGCTATCGTCAACGAGCGTTACGACTTCTTCGACAAGGAGAAGAGGAAGGGAGATTTCCTTGCCTACTTCAAGAAGTTGGCAGACAAGAAGAACTCCAAGTGGCAGCTCGTCTATATGCACTTTCGTACCTTTATGCAGGGTAGGGGAGATAAACGTGGACTTGTGCAACGGATTTTGTGAGTATCTGCTGACAGCACCACAGGGACTGCATAAGAACAGAAAGCAACATATTAACTCAACAACCAACTACTGGTCAACTTTCCGTGCTTCAATCCATACAGCCTATCGTGACCATAAGATAAAGGAGAACCCGAACGATTTCTTGGAGCGTATCGAGACAATCCCGACTGACAAGGAGCATCTTTCACAGGACGAGGTTATCCCCCTGGCATCCACAGAGAGCCGTGACACAGTTCTGTTTACACTACCGACTTAAACAATCAATATCAATCATTATGTGACATCGCAATACTCTTTATCTCATTCAGCAATTCCTCCAAACGAATAAACACAGGTCCTAAATACTTCTCTGGTACTTTATATGTAGTTGCTGCAAAATATAGAATAGTAATGCTGTGTTCCTTGCATAGTCTGTGTTTCAACTCATCCTTATGTTTTTGAATTATAAAGGCTTTCTTTCCTCCAAACATTTCATTTGCATAGAAGTGTTGCATACCTTGACATTCTATTGCCAAATTCAATTTTGGCAAATATACATCTAATGGCATTGTACGAGACGTTTTTAACCATGGAAATTGTTTTTGAGGCTCAATAATGTAGTCTGTTTCTTTTTTCAAAAATGAGATGACCTTCTTCTCTAGAATTGACGTTGCGCAGTGTGGACATCCTTTACCTCTCAAATGCTCCCCCGGCAGCATTTTGAAATCTCCATGAGTTTTACAAGTGATTATGACTTTCTTTTCTGCTCCATTAAACTTTGCCTTCTCGTAAGTATATCTTTCTTGGTGAAGATAAGTTGCGTCTTGTATAAAGCTCTCCGTAGTTTGATGTCTACCAATACAACGGGGACATCCTTGTCCTCTTAAATGTTTAATAGGCTTTTGCAGGAAATTCGAATCATGTTCATTACAATGAATAGTTATAGGCGTATTGAGATTCTTGTATTCTTGTTTGATATTTGGATAATCAAAGTCATCTTCATGTATGAGTCTTGCCAATCGCAGAAATTCCTCAACACCATAGGGTATGCCCGCAGGTTTATCAGCAAGTAACTTGCTGCTAATTTCACGCTTTTGCTTTATTCGTTCCCATCTTACTTTTCTCTTTTCAAGAATTTCTTGTTTTCTTTGTTCATACTCCATCAAGTCTTCTTGCTCACATATCGGACAGCCAACACCATGCAGATGCGTCTTTGGCAGCAATTGGAAAACGTAATCATGTTTCTTACACCTTATTTGAATCATTTTCTTGTAAGAGCGATAATCTGTCGGCGTATAATCGTAACTTTCTCCATGTACAATTTTGGCTTGTTCAATGTATTCCTCTGTTTTCATTGCACTATTCATGTGCTCAGCTCGATATTGGTGACACTCTGGGCAACCACCATCCAACGCTAAAAGATGAAGAGATGGAGAGGTAACAAATTTTGTATGTAAGCGACAGACAAAAGTTGTTTTCTCCTCATATCCCTTATACTCCAAGTTCGAGTAGTCAAATCGCGCACCGAACTTTTCTTCTGCTCGTTGAATGAATTCTTCTTTTGTTATCTTGTATGATTCAATAGCATGTTTCCTTGCACATTTAGGACACCCAAAATCAGAATTTAAGAATCTCTGAGGGTTTACTTTTACTTCGCCATGATTAGGGCAAATAATTGTTATGTTGGTATTCTGATTAACATATTTGACCTTATCATACTTAAACTTGTATCCAAACTTTGTTTTACATCTGTCAATAAATTCTTCTTGTGGAATACTACGCTTTGCTCGTATTGCTTCTAATGTACAATCTGGGCAACCATAATGCTTCATTGTTAGGTGGCAAAATGGTTGTTGGGTAAAATACCGCTTGTGAACATTACAATAAATAGTGACTTCTGTGCGTTGGTTCACATACTCCACCTTGTCATAATTAAAGCGGTTGCCCCATAACTCTCTACATTGCGATACAAATTGCTCCTTCGTTTTCCTTCTTGGCATAATAATAAAGATATGGTGTTAAACTATTTTTCAGTCTTTCTAGCGAGAAAATCCTTCATTTTTTTTGTTTAATTGTACATTCTTACCAAGGACATTCTTCTAAATCTTTTATAAAAGCAAAGGGATCCAACTGGGCTAACCGAACTTTGTTCTTTTGCTTTTGCTCTTTTGCTAGTTGCTCCCATAGACTAATATATTCTTTAGTTCTGTCAATAATTTGAGGTTTTTGGCATTTTATAGAACTATCAACATTGAAAGAAATTGGTACCAAGTCCTTTATCTTTCCCATTTCTTTATCTTTTTCAAGTATACGTCCTAATTGTTTGCGTAACTGGCTTTTGATTTGTTTGCTTTGAGCCTTTATATTGGTCTCATATTTCTTGTTTTCTTCAATTGCGTTATTCAAAAACTCTTCATAAAATTCAAGAATTCTATCATGTATAAGATTGCAAATGTCAATATGAAGTTGTGCAAACGATTCTTCGAACTTAATACGTAGATTTGATTCTGCATCGTGAAATTTTCTATGACATCCACGACATAGAGTTACGAGGTCGCAATCAGACTCGCAACCAGGATGTTCCCAATCTACATAGTCATAACGAAGATGATGAACTACTAAACTCTCAGTATTGCCACATAAAAGACATTTATTTCCATCACGCCTTTTTATTAGTGTTGCTTTGTTTTGCCATTCTGGAGTTGCAAGATACTTATTATACTGAGAACTAGTAGTGTATTCTTCGTATGGAGTATATATTTTATTATTTTCCATCTTGATTTAATTCTGAATCACTGCTGTCCAAAGAAAAATCTTGGATAGCAGTGATGTAAGTTGTTTTTAAAAGTCGTCATCCAATTTTGCTTTCAACGCATAATTTCTGAGTCCTGTCAAGTATTGTAAAACTCCTAAACGTAAAGCATTGCAACACATTGTTTCACCTCCTGCAACGTTCTTGTCTTCTCCAATTAGCATACCCATAGTCAATAACCCTTCTCCATGATAATAACTTGGATCACAACTCATATTTTCTATGTACAAAGTAGCTTTTCCTGTCCATGCAAATCCCTCGCCTCGAACCCTTACTTTTTCATCTTTAATATCAAGAGTTAATGTTTGTCTTGTATTTCCATTGAATACCTCAGCACAGTTTTTCCCATCTATAGGGTTCATTCTTTTTACAACAATGGTTTGTAGTGCACCCATACAGACAATTTTACCATTTTCCACCTCGTCTAGTTGAATATTTTTAGCCCAATTTATAAAATTTTTACTCATATATTCTTTTGCAAAACGGTAGATTTCGTTTTTGGTAAGACCTGGTAAAATCAAAATACTCTCCCAATTTGAACCTTCCATCTTTACGGAATCCACCATGTGCTTAGTATACTCAGTAACTTGCTCACTAGTCATTGGTACTATTTTTTTTACCTCAGGAGTCCTTGTTTTTTTAGCAGCAGCTGTTTTTTTAACAGTTGTACTTCTCACCCCTTGTCTTCTATTTTGCGCTTGTATTCCAAATACAAAACACATCAAGGATAATAACAGAATTAATTTTTTCATACGTAAATTATTATCGTCCTACATTACTGTAGAACATATGTTTTACATTAAATTTATATTTATGTGAGTATTAGACACAAGAAAGAATAGCACTCATAATACCTATAAGTGCGACTGTAAAGTACGGCATTTTTATGTAACAGCTAAGATTTAAAAGTTTCATACACGTGTCCATAAGTCACAGTCTTTGCCGCTTAGCAGTTGAGACCAATTTCATAATCGGACTATGGGTGTTCCAGTAAAAATCGGCCTAAGATAGTATTGTCTCAAGATTTTGTTGCTTCCTTTTTTTTCTCAAGACTAACTTTGTACCCAAGTTTCTTTAACTCTGCTGTCAAGTAAAGTTTTCGCTTTTTCTCAATCTTGGCTTGCATAAATTGAGCACCCAACTCATGGTATCTAGCACCAGTGCTGAGAATCAGATATGCAGCAGTTAATTGAGAGTGTGCAACCGCAATCAAGGCACGCTTTTTTCTACGCCTGGCACTGATACGGTGGTAACGTTCACTGAAGAATGTATTCTTGGTACGGGTCGCAGCCCACGCTGCCTCTGTCAGGACAGCCTTTACTTGTTTGTTACCGTGAGTAATTCTTCCGCTTTTTTTACTAGCGCTCTCATTATAGTCAGGGCAGATACCTGCCCAAGATACCAAATGCTTCTCAGATGGGAAAGCTGACATATCAAGGCCAATTTCAGAAACGAGGTCCTCGACTACCTTGGTATTGAAACCAGGTATCTCCTTCAGTAATTCTAGCACATTCTCATACTTGATAAGTATTTCCTTGATACGCTTGGACAATTCATCAACGAGTCCTTGCGTTTGAGCAATACTCTTACGAATCATCTGAAGCATATATATATGGTGCTCCTCGACAAAGCCAGTGCAAGCCTCTAACAACTCTTGCGGACTAGCCGACAATTTCTTGTGATAAACACTTTCGATGTCTTCTAATGTCAACTTACGACCTTCGCAAAGCATATCTATCAAAGCTGTTGCTGTAACACCAGAGGTGTTAGCTACAACACTCGAAAGCTTGATGTTGCAGTCTTCCAAGACTCGCATCATGCGATTCTTCTCTGTAGCTATAGCCTGAATAAGCTTATTACGATAGCGAGTTAACTCGCGCAACTGCCGCTGTTCCTTTGGAGGTATATAACTTGGCTTCAACAGACCTGCAATAAGTAACTTACAAATCCATTCGCTATCCATTTTATCTGTTTTGTGACTAGGCACATTCTTGATGTGACGGGCATTCACTATCCAGACATTTGGAATATCTGCCTCCAAGACACGCATTACTGGTTTCCAATAAACATCGGTACTCTCCATTACTACATGGGTAATACCATTAGCTAACAGCCATTCTTTCATTTCTGTCAAACAACTCGTGAAGGTGTCAAAAGTGCGAGTCTCCTTACGGATGCCCACACATCAATTGTTGCCACCACCACCTTCAAGTGGACGTCGATACCACAGCCTCGCTGGATCAACTGAGGGAATGTTACGTTAGTCATAATTGCTCAATGTTGGTTTAACGCAACAAAGATAGCATTTTATTTCCAATTTACATTCGCTTTGGCGAGATTTTTTTAGCTCATGGATATTTCATACTTACTTTTTTTGAAGGTTATAAATCTTTTAGTTTAAACGCAAAAACGTGAGACTCTACACTTGCTCGTCACTCTTTCTAGGCCGTAGGAAGCCATTGGTTGATGACAAACAGATAGAATCTCACGCTGAAAGTTATACATAACCCCGAAAAGTGTGCCGTTGAGGTTTATCCTCCTTGGCACACTACGAGGGTTGATTATACAACCTACCCGTGACATCTACTCTGCAATGCCATTGACAACCAATTTGAATTTCCTACGTTCAGAAAGTTCAATGAGCAAAGCGTTGATGACGCCTTATATATGTTTGGCAAACGCATTTATTGCAATTGCGCTGCAAAGTTACTAAAAATCAATAAGAATAAACACTAGTGTCTCTTAAAATTATTTAAATTCGAAATTATGTTGTTTATACACAACGTTTTTGCCTTCCGATACCCTGTCCGGGTTTTGAAATGCGTACCTTTGCACCCAATTCAAAATCGGAGTAAATATGCATATTGGAAAGTATGTTTTTGCACAGATAACCCAGTTTTTCCCTCAGAGACATTTCAGGCGAATCCTCACCAAGTACGACGACAGAACCAAAGGATGGTCGTTTTTTCATTGGAGCCATATGCTGGTTCTGATATTCAGCCAGCTGATGGGCTGTGGAACTCTCAGGGAGCTTACGGATATAACAACCTCCCATGGTAAGAAGTCTAAGCATCTCGGCTTTGGAGATAAACCAGACAATAGGCAGATGCTTTCGAAAGCCAATCTTCTCAGAGACCACCATATCTTCGAGGAGTTTGCTTTTTATATGGTATCCATTGCCCAATCCAAGCGTATCACAAAGGAGTTTGAACTGCATGGCAGGTTCTATGCCATCGACTCCACGACCATTGATCTCTGTATGTCCGTTTTCAGATGGGCAGAATTCAGAAGCACAAAGTCTGGCATTAAAGTCCATACGCAGATTGACATTGCCACGGAAATTCCTGTATTTTATAGGATTATCAACGCCAAAGTCCATGATGTCAACTCGATGGACTGGTTCACATATGAGGCTCTTGCCTGCTATGTATTTGACAGAGGATACTTTGACCTCGCCCGTCTCTATAAGATTCATGTGTTCGGAGCTTTCTTCATTATCAGGGAGAAGGGCAAGCCTGCATATGAGATTGTCGATGGCGAAAGCATCCTTGATGGCACGGACAACGTGCTTAAAGACCAAAGCATCCGTTTTACCAAGAAGGAGAATCTGGAGAAGTACCCTGGTACTGTCAGGAGAATCGTCTATTATGCTCCTGAGTTGCACCGCAGTTTCGTCTATTACACGAACAACTTCTTCCTCAGCGCCAAGAACATCGCCTTGCTTTACAAGTATAAGTGGCAAGTGGAGCTGTTTTTCAAATGGATCAAACAGCATCTTCAGGTCAAACGATTTTGGGGAGAGTCCGAGAACGCAGTGCGTATCCAGATACACATTGCCATCATTACTTACTGCCTCATTGCTATCATCGAACACGACCTCAAGATTGGCAGGCCTATTGTCGAAGTCATGCGCATCCTTGGCAAGTCTGCACTCACCACGGACAGCATCTGTAATCTGCTCCAACCTCTCAAGCAGGAGACGGAAAATCCGGCTGACAGACAACTCAGTTTGGACTTTAAATTCGATTAATATATATTAAGAGACACTAGTGATTATATGCCATGATTTTCTGCAAAAAGTTTGGCGAAGAGCTGGTTTTTTACTACATTTAAACTGTGCATCACTCCCAAGTATCTCTCGACTATCTGCAAAAAGGAAAGTGGCAAGACTGCCTCCGAAATTATCAACAGTCTTACAACAAACTACATCAGCTAGATGCTTCGCTCGTCGGACAAAAGCATTACGATGTTGAACTTATCTTAACAAGATTAAAGCTTCGTAAAAATTTCTTAAGGAGATATTTTCAAACCCTTAAGGAAAAATATAGAATCTCTCCTTACTCCATTTTACGGGTGTTTGAGAAGTATTTTGCTTGTTTTGAATAATATTTACATAGTTTCTTAACTGAATGCTATTTATGATTATCATAAATTGATAATTATGATATGGAGACCCCTTTAATGTCAACAGAAAAAGGGTTGCAATCCTCGAAAAGATGGATTGCAACCCTTTATACCTTATTATATATAAGAGTTAAGATAACTCTATCATATATTCAAATGTGGAAGCAGATTACAGCTGAGCTAACTCTACAACCTTATCTACTGCAGCGCTCAAGCCGTCCTTGTTCTTACCGCCAGCCTGAGCATAGTGAGGCTGACCGCCACCGCCGCCCTGAATCAACTTGGCAGCTTCGCGAATCATCTTACCAGCGTTCAAACCATGATCCTTAACCATATCATCGCTGAACATTACGCTGAGCATAGGCTTGTCGTTATAAACAGAACCTACCACGCAAATCATGTTCTCTGGCAAAGCCTCGCGAACCTTGAATACCAAATCCTTGGCAGCTGCTGGCTCCATTGGTAATACGGCTGTAACAACCTTCACACCATTGATTTCTTTTGCATTCTCTACAAGCTTATCCTTGGCACGCTCTACAGCCTGAGCCTGGAACTTCTCAACATCCTTCTTCAAGGCATCGTGCTCGTCGATGTACTTTCTGATGACACCTTCGAGATCCTTGGCGTTGTTGAACAACCCCTTCAAGGCTACGATGGTATCCTGCAAACCGTAGATAGCCTCCTCGCAAGCCTTGCCTGTCAAAGCCTCGATACGGCGGATGCCGGCTGCTACGCTACTCTCAGAGATAATCTTGAAGAAACCAATCTTACCTGTGCCCTTGGCGTGAATACCACCACAGAACTCGGCAGATGGACCGAAGCGAACTACACGAACCTTGTCGCCATACTTCTCGCCGAAGAGGGCGATAGCGCCAAGTTCCTTAGCCTCCTCGATAGGAGTATCGCGGTGCTCATCCAATGGATAGTCGGCACGGATCATCTCGTTTACCATGTGCTCTACCTTGCGGAGCTCCTCATCAGTTACCTTCTGGAAGTGAGAGAAGTCGAAACGCAAGGTGTCCTTATCTACATAAGAACCCTTCTGCTCTACGTGGTCGCCCAAAACCTGCTTTAGGCAGTAGTCGAGCAAGTGGGTAGCTGTATGGTTGGCAGCGCTTCCCTCGCGGTTCTCGATATCTACGCAAGCCATGAAATCTGCGTTTACATCCTTTGGCAACTCCTTTACGATGTGGATGCTCTGGTTGTTCTCGCGCTTGGTGTCGATAACCTGGATGGTCTCGTTCTCGCTAACGAGTACACCCTTGTCGCCAACCTGTCCACCCATCTCACCATAGAATGGAGTGTTGTCGAGTACCAGCTCATAGAAAGAGTTCTTCTTCTGAGTCACCTTGCGGTAGCGCAGGATGTGGCACTCATATTCTGTATAGTCGTAACCCACGAAGTTCTGGTCGCCTTCTTTCAAAACCTCCCAGTCGCCGTTCTCTACAGCAGCAGCATTGCGGGCACGTTCCTTCTGCTTCTTCATCTCCTCGTCGAAGCCTGCAGCATCTACGGTGTAACCATTCTCACGGCAGATAAGCTCTGTCAGGTCGAGAGGGAAACCATAGGTATCGAAGAGGCGGAATGCGCTTACGCCATCAAGCTGAGTCTCGCCATGAGCCTTGAGCTCGTCCATATCGCCATTGAGGAGGTTGATACCCTTCTCCAAGGTGCGGAGGAATGAATCCTCTTCCTCTTTCATCACGCGGGTGATGAGCTCCTGCTGAGCTGGCAACTCTGGGAAGGCTGCACCCATCTGCTCTACCAATACATTGACGAGCTTGTACATGAATGCTTGCTTCTGGCCGAGGAATGTGTAAGCGTAACGTACGGCACGGCGCAAGATGCGTCGGATTACGTAACCTGCCTTGGCGTTGCTTGGCAACTGACCATCGGCGATAGAGAAGGCTACGGCACGGAGGTGGTCGGCGCAGACACGCATAGCGATATCAATCTTCTCCTGCTCATCCTTGCCCTCGCCATTCTCACCAGTAGGAGTAGTGAAGCCATACTTCTTGCCAGAGATAGCCTCGATTTCCTTGATGATTGGCTGGAAGATATCAGTATCATAGTTAGAGTGCTTGTCCTGCAACATGCGAACCAAGCGCTCGAAGCCCATACCTGTATCGATAACGTGCATTGGGAGTGGTTCGAGAGAACCGTCAGCCTTGCGGTTGTACTGCATGAACACGATGTTCCAGATTTCGATGACCTGTGGGTTATCCTTGTTTACCAACTCACGGCCTGGCACCTGAGCCTTCTCCTCTGGAGTACGTGAATCCACGTGAATCTCTGAGCAAGGACCGCAAGGACCTGTATCGCCCATCTCCCAGAAGTTGTCGTGCTTGTTACCATTGATGATATGGTCGGCTGGCACGTGCTTAGCCCAGTAACCTGCAGCCTCGTTGTCGCGTTCCAGACCTTCCTCCTTGCTACCCTCGAATACGGTAACGTAGAGATCGGCAGGGTTGAGCTTCAAAATTTCAGTAAGATACTCCCATGCCATATCAATGGCACCCTCCTTAAAGTAGTCGCCGAAGCTCCAGTTACCGAGCATCTCGAACATGGTGTGGTGGTAAGTATCGTGACCCACCTCTTCGAGGTCGTTGTGCTTACCGCTTACACGGAGACATTTCTGAGTATCAACACGACGAACATCCTTGCCTGGGTCTTTTGTACCGAGGATGATGTCTTTCCACTGGTTCATACCAGCGTTTGTAAACATCAGCGTTGGGTCATCCTTGATAACCATAGGTGCTGATGGAACAATCTTGTGGCCTTTACCTTCGAAGAATTTCTTGAAGGATTCGCGCACTTCATTAGCTGTCATCATATCTTTTTTATATTTATCTTTAATTTCTTTTTCCTGTTTTGGAGAGGGGATTGAGAGTCCTCTCAGAAAATATTTTTGCCCTTTAGGGCATTTTCTTCCGAAAATCTTTGCAAAGATAAGAAGAATTGTTTAATTTTGCAACTAAATTAATTATTTTTGAAATTAAAGACGGAAAAAATGGCAATAATTCCAGATAAAACAACGAAATTGTACTATTCTATCAAGGAAGTAGGTGAAATGTTTGGTCTAAACGACTCTACGTTGAGATATTGGGAAAAGGAGTTTCCTTTTCTCAAACCGAAAGTTGCTGGCAATAAAGTGCGTCAGTATACCGATAAGGATATTGAGCAGGTAAGGCTCATCTACAACCTTATCAAGGTGAAGGGATTGAAGATTGCGGCTGCCCGTAAGTATCTGAACCAAAACAGAACGGGTGCCGAAAAATCTTCTGAAGTTCTCGACACCCTTATTTCTGTAAGAGACCAGCTCAAAGAACTCAAAAAGCAGCTCGATGGACTGGTTTAGTAACTTTGGCTTTATGATTAGCTAGGGTTACCACGCTTCTTCGCCGAAGACATTCTTGATGGTAACTTTAGCAGCTTCTTTCTTGGTGAGCTGACGGCTCCAGGCTACGCGTGCCTTGGTTGCAGCACCTGCACCGTGGTTGTTATATTCGCTGTAGCGGGCTGTCTGTTCGTTGCTCTGCTTGCCCCAGTTGTGCCATCCTTCTGGACGGATGTGGCTGCCCATTTCGCAATTCATGAAGAGGGTAGCTGCATAAGGGCGCCATGGACGGCCCAGATAAACCTTGTCTACACCTGGCTCGGCGGTAAGCTTGCACTTGTTGAATACATAGCCATATTCCTGACCGGCAGGACTGGATGCGGCTGTGATGTAGCTGTTGGCCTTGCTGTGAATCTCACAATTCTCAAACCATGCTCTTCCCGGACCAAAGATGAAATCGGTGGTTCCTTCGATGTAGCAATCATAGAAGGCTGAACGGTTGTTGGCTATACCTGTATAAACGGTATCCTGATTGCCCAGCAGACGGCAGTTCTGAACCAGGATATGATCGCCTTCAAGATGCAGGGAGACTGCTTGTCCCAGTTTGGCTGCATTGTTCTCGATGGTGATGTTCTCGATGGTGATGTAACTGCCCTGTATTTTCAGGGTATAAGTGCGGAATGTGCCCATCGGTTTGCCCTTTACTGCAGCTTCTGAATCGAGTCCACCTACAGGCATCTTGATGTTGGCATGATCGTCCCATGTGATGATGGTGTTATCACGGTCTTCACCACAGATGGTGATGTTGGTGAGCCATGAAGGGAGGATGAGTTTCTCCTTGTACACGCCTTTCTTTACGTAGATTACCTTGCTGTAATCCATGAAAGCACGACATACTTCGATGGCTTCGTCGATGGTACGGAATTCGCCGGTACCATCACGGGATACTACAATCGTGTCGGGGTTATCATACTTGTTGGCTGCTGCCAGAGGCAACAGGGGCAACATCATTAAAAATGATAAGAATAATTTTTTCATATTGTTTTTAAGCTTGTTGTTTTGAATCGATTTCTATAAAGATGTTGAAATCTGTATGATTTCATAGAGAATCGCCAGATTTTAAATCCGGCGATTCTCTATTATTTATCTTTTCTTTATTATCATAAACTCCTAAGTTACAGGATTCTCTGTACTTCCTGCAGATCATCATTATTTCGGAGTTGGTTCATAATGGTCTTAACTTCTTCGCGGTCGTGAACACGGAGTTCGATGGTACCGTCGAAGATGCCGTTGTCGCTACTGATAGTTACCTTATGGATATTGATACCCAACTGGTCGCTAATCACCTTACTTACATCCAGCAGCATGCCCTTACGGTCGATACCCTTGATTTCGATGGTAGCATCGAAGAGTATCTGCTTGTGCATATCCCATTTGGCATCTACGATGCGGTTGCCGAAACTGGACTTTAGTTTGGCTGCTATGCTGCAAGAGCGCTTATGGATTTCGATGCGGTTCTTGTTGTCGATAAAGCCCATAACGTCATCGCCAGGAATCGCATGGCAGCAGCTAGGAAAGATAAACTGGTTGATGTTCTCCTCGGTCAGGATGAGTGGCTTCTTCTTGTTGAAGTCTTTGCCCACCACGAAAAGATCCTGAGGCTTCACGATGCCTTTTTCTTGAGCCTTCTCCTTGCTCTTGCCCAGGAATGGGATATAATTGCGCCAGCTGCTGGCCTGCTGTTTTTTAGGCTTGCCCTGCAACTCATCGAAGTCTTTATCGCCTAGGATAATCTGATGGTCTCCCAATGACTGGAAGAGGGTTTCAGGCTTCTGGATATTATGAAAATCGCATAGGCGCTCTACCACCGATGCACTCATCTCGATGCTGTTCTTCTTGAGCCATTCGGTGAGTATGTTTTCTCCCTTCTTCTGAACCTCTCGTGAATCGCGGCGCAGGATGGCAAGAATCTTGCTCTTTGCCTTGGCCGAACTGACGAAGTTTACCCATTCTTCCTGTACATGCTGGCTCTTGGAAGTAAGAATCTCAACCTGGTCGCCACTTTGCAGCTTATGGCTCAGCGGAACCAGCTTATGGTTTACCTTGGCTCCGATACAGTGGCTGCCCAGGAAGGTATGAATCTGGAAGGCGAAGTCGAGGGCAGTACAGCCTGCCGGCATCGTCTTGATTTCTCCCTTTGGTGTGAAGACGAAGATTTCTGAAGCATAGAGGTTCAGCTTGATGGCATCGAGGAAGTCCATGGCATCCGGCTGCGGATCGTCCAGAATCTCCTTGATGGTGCTGAGCCAGTCGTTCAGTTCGTTCTCATCTTCTGTATATTCACCTTCGTTTCCTTCTTTGTATTTCCAGTGGGCAGCAAACCCCTTTTCTGCTACCTCGTCCATACGGTCGGAACGGATCTGCACTTCTATCCATCTTCCCTGCTTACTCATCAGGGTAACGTGGAGTGCCTGATAACCATTTGCTTTCGGATGGTTCAACCAGTCGCGCAGACGGTCTGGATGGCTCTTGTAGATTTTGCTGATGGCTACGTAGATATTGAAACATTCGTTTACTTCGTTTGCTCTCACCTTTGGCGTAAAGATGATGCGCACAGCAAGAATGTCGTAAATCTCATCGAAGGTAACGTGCTTGTTCTGCATCTTGTTCCAAATAGAATAAGGGCTCTTCACACGTGCTTTGATTTTGTATTCTACGCCTAACTTGTCGAGTTCTTCGCGGATAGGTGCAGTAAAACTCTCGAAGAGGGTATCGCGCTGCGATTCGGTATCGGCAAGCTTATGCTCTATGTTGGCATACTCCTGTGGATGGTCGTAGCGGAAGCTGAGGTTTTCGAGTTCGGTCTTGATTTTGTTCAAGCCCAATCGGTTGGCGAGAGGTGCATAAATATACAAGGTTTCGCCCGCAATCTTGTATTGTTTGTTGGCCGGTTGCGATTCCAGCGTGCGCATGTTGTGCAGGCGGTCGCAAATCTTGATAAGGATAACACGGATGTCATCGCTCATAGTGAGCAACAGTTTTTTGAAGTTTTCTGCCTGAGCTGATGCCTTATCGCCGAAGATTCCACCACTGATTTTGGTGAGTCCATCAACGATTTGTGCCACTTTAGCTCCAAAGATGTTTGAGATATCTTCTACGGTGTAGTCGGTATCTTCTACCACATCATGAAGCAGTGCGGCACAGATGCTCGTTGAGCCGAGCCCCATCTCCTCGCAGGCTATCTGAGCCACGGCGATAGGGTGCATGATATATGGTTCGCCCGAGAGGCGGCGCACACCTTTGTGCGCCTGTCTGGCGAAGTTGAATGCCTTGGTCACTATATCTACCTTCTTGCGGTGTCGTGAACTCAGGTAGGTGTCAAGCAGGTGTTGAAAGGCATCGCCAATCAACTGGTTATCAGCCTGCTCTCTTTCGAGGTCTTTCAAGTTCTGGTCATCCATAGTGGGTTCCTCCAATAAATAATGTTCTTAATTAGACTGAAAAAACTACAGCGTACGTAGTTCTTTTATTTCACTTTGATTTTCTTTCCGGCACGGATACTGCTACCCTTGATGCCGTTCAGTTTGCGCAGTTTCTTAACGGTTGTTCCGTGGCGTGCTGCTATTTCAGAAAGGGTATCACCATTCTTGATGGTAACACTCTTGCTGCCTTGTTTTCTGTTTCTGTCTCTCTTGCTGCTCTTCTTGCTGCGTGAAGAAGCGCTGTGGCGACTGTAGCTGCTTCGTAGGCGGCTATAGGTAGGCTGTGCATCGTTGATATCTACTGTAGCGCGCTTCAGGAAGAGTTCATCGGCTCTGTAAGCACAGATGCTGTCCTGCTGGTCGATGAAACTACCGATGAGGGTAGATGGAAGACGCAATACCATCGGATGGTTCAATCCGTTGATGATATCATGACGATACTGTGGATTCAGATTGCGCAGGTGCTCGATGTTGATGTTCAGCACTTTGGAAATCTGCTCCAGGTGGATATCTTTTGATATTACGATAGTGTCTGTCTTTACTGGCAGTTCGCTTACCATAGGGCAGATGTTATGATCGCAGTAGTAGTTCATGATGTAGTTGGCAGCGATGAAAGCTGGTACATATCCACGTGTTTCCTTTGGCAGATATGGATAGATGTTCCAGTAGTCGGCGTTGCCTTTTGCACGATGGATGGCCTTGTTGACATTGGTTGGACCGCAGTTGTAAGCTGCAATCACGAGGCTCCAATCATCGAATATTTTGTACAGGTCGCTCAGATAGTGAGCGGCTGCATAGGATGCTTTTACCGGGTCGCGGCGCTCATCGATGAGTGAGTTTACTTCCAGTCCATATCGCTTGCCGGTAGGCAGCATAAACTGCCATAAACCTGTGGCACCAACGCGTGATACAGCTTTAGGGTTGAGTGCCGATTCAATAACTGGCAGATATTTCAATTCCAGTGGCAGGTTGTAAGCCTCTAATGCCTCTTCGAAAATAGGCATGTAGAAGTTACTTGCTCCCAATATAAAACTTACTGAACGGCGTAGTTTTCCGCTGTAACGGTCTATGAATTTCTGTACTACCTCATTGTATGGCATTTCGATGATGGTAGGCATTCTCTTCAGACGGTCGATATACACTTCCTTCTCGAAGACAGGGTTTACATCGCGGTATTTGCAGGCTGTATCTGCCATCATGTAAGTCTGTGCATTGTAAAGGTGGAGCAGGCTGTCGAGGTTATCTTCCAATCCCTCTGGTACTTCGATTTCCTCCTGCTTTCCGTCTTTGTCGGTAACGGTGATGATATCATCGTTATCTGTTTCTTCTGTAACGTCGGTTTGGGCATGAATGCCTTGTAAGCTGAACAGCATCGCTGCTGCCATGACTAGTATTTTCTTCATATTGATGTTTTATCTCGTCTATGTTTCTAATTTCTATTTTACGTTATAATATATATAGGTGTATTCTAACTCCTCAAGCATTAAAATGTGAGTGAGCAGCTTACGCCGAGGCTTCCAGACCGCAGCGGATTGGCAGTCTTGTTGCCGTTATTCAGCATGGTAGGCTCTATTCTGAGCGAGAGATCATCGGAGATGTCAAATTCCGAGAGCGATGCATCTACGTAGGCATCAATCACTGAGAAGGCATAGATGCCTATCATGACGAAGGTTCCCAAGTCTCTCCAACGGCGATATTTATCTTTTCGCTTGCGGAAGATTTCCTTATAGCGTTCTATGTTCGATTCGTTGATCTGGGCGCCCAAGTGCAGAAATTGATTGTAGCTCTGGGTGTTTGGGTCATCGTCCATAATATCCATGTAGGCTTGCGAATAGTCGTGATACATCTGGTTGTTCCAGGTGATGGCGTATGTACAGCCTACGAAACCGCCATAGATGAAGGGCAGTTTCCAATATTTGCGATTGTATATCTGTCCGGCACCAGGTAATACAAGTGCCAACCACATGGCACGCTTGGTATCAGGTCGCCAGGTTGCCCAGTTGCGCTTTTTGCGTACAGGCTTTGCTGGTTGGGTGAGGCTTGCCAGTTTGCTGCTGTCTTGTGCGGTAAGCATCGAGTCTATGGCTATTTTTGCCGAGTCGGCTGATGCAATGGTTGGCACATCGGTCACTTGTTTTTTTTGTTTCGACTTCTGTGCCTGTGCGCCCATCGGTGCCAGAAGCAGCAGGGTTGCCAAACAGATTTGTGATATACTGAGTTTCACTTTTATTCTTGCTTTAACTGATCGAAAACATTCATGATGTGCTCCAGCTCCTCTTCGTTGGCGAATGGAATGCTGATTTTTCCCTTGCCCTTAGCAGAGCAGGTGAACTGCACTTTGGTATTGAGAAACTGTGACAGGCGGTTTTTGAGTTGTGTAAATTCCTCAGGCATTTGAGCCTTAGCCGTGATGGTTTTCTTACCGCTCTCGATGTCTTCTCCGCTCTTGAGTCGCTGTACCATCTCTTCAACCTTTCTTACTGAGTAGCCGTTCTTCTGTATCTCCTTGAACAACTTGATTTGCAGCGAAGGTGAGTCGAGGGCCAGTAGGGCACGGCAATGACCCATGTCGATTTCTTTCTTCTGTAGTGCCATCTGCACCTGGGCAGGAAGTTTGAGCAGTCGCAGATAGTTGGCGATAGCTGCACGGCTCTTGCCCACACGTTCTGAAATTTTCTCCTGTGTCATACCCTCGTTTTCCAGAAGGTGTTCGTAGGCGAGTGCTATTTCTATGGCGTTGAGGTCTTGGCGCTGGATATTCTCTACGAGCGCCATTTCCATTACGTTCTCATCGCTGATGGTGCGGATGTATGCAGGGATAGCTGTCAGCCCCGCAAGTTGTGAAGCGCGCCAGCGGCGTTCACCGGCGATAATCTGGAATCTGTTTTCTGAAACCTGTCTTAAGGTGATAGGCTGGATGATGCCTATGGCCTTGATGCTTTCGGCGAGCTCATGTAGGGCTTCGTCGTCAAACTCCCGGCGTGGCTGATTGGGATTTGCCTCAATCTGGTCGAGAGAAATTTCATTGATGGTACTGCTGCCCTGGGTGCGCACTCCCTCGGTAGAAATGAGGGCATCGAGTCCGCGTCCTAAAGCGTTGCTCTTTGTACCGTTGTTGTATTTCTTGTGTACTGCCATTTTTTTACTTTTAATTTTGAACATTGAACTTTCTAAGAGGGTTCAATTTCCAAATCTTAACTATTCTTGTTGATAATCTCCTTTGCCAAGGCCAGATGGTTCTTGGCTCCATTGCTTTCTGCATCGTAAAGGATAACTGGGAGACCATGGCTCGGACTCTCGCTCAGCTTCACGTTGCGCTGGATAACGGTCTTGAACACCAATTCCTGGAAGTGGCGTTTCACCTCGTCGTATATCTGGTTGGCAAGGCGTAGACGACTATCATACATGGTGAGCAGGAAACCTTCTATCTCGAGTTTCGGATTCAGCTTACTCTTGATGATCTTGATGGTATTGAGCAATTTGCTGATACCTTCAAGAGCGAAATATTCACATTGAACTGGGATGATGACACTGTCGGCTGCTGTCAACGAATTGACGGTGATGAGGCCGAGCGAAGGCGAACAGTCTATCAGGATGTAGTCGTATTCGTCACGGATAGGCTGCAGTAATGTCTTAATCACCTTTTCGCGATTTTTTAGATTCAGCATCTCTATCTCGGCACCTACCAGGTCGATATGACTAGGTATGATGTCGAGTCCATCAATGTCGGTGGTGTAGATGGCATCGCGCACGTCTGCATGGTTGATGATGCATTCGTAGAGCGAGCAGTCTACCTCGCTGATATCCACGCCCAATCCACTGGAAGCGTTTGCCTGTGGGTCGGCGTCCACTACGAGTACCGTTTTCTCTAGCGTGGCAAGCGATGCTGCCAAGTTAATGGTGGTAGTAGTCTTTCCTACACCGCCTTTTTGGTTAGCTAATGCGATGATTTTTCCCATTTTCTTAGTAAATTTTCGGCAAAGATACAAAAATATTGTGAGAAAGTCGCTATCTTTAAAGGTTTTTTCGTACTTTTGCACCAAAAAGAAAGATATTTTTATGGAAAATAAGAAACCGTTAGTATTAATTTCGAATGATGATGGCTATCATGCCAATGGAATCAAGACCCTGGTGAGCTTTCTGAAAGACTGGTGCGACCTGCTGGTTGTAGCACCGGAAAGTGCCCGTTCGGGATTCGCCTGTGCCTTCTCGGCTACTACTCCCTTGCGCCTGAAGCGTCGCCACAATATGGGGAATGATGTGGAGGTTTGGTCATGTAGCGGCACACCGGTTGACTGTGTGAAACTGGCGTTGGATCAGTTTCTTGCTGATCGCAAGCCTGATCTGATTATCGGCGGTATCAATCATGGTGACAATTCGAGCGTGAATAATCATTATTCGGGAACTATGGGTGTAGCTAAGGAGGGCTGTATGCAGCATATTCCAAGCATAGCCTTCAGCAGTTGCAATTATGATGAAAATGCTGATCTCACCCCTTTGCGCGATGGGGTACTGAAGGTTGTTAAGATGGTGCTGGAGAAGGGATTGCCAGAATATACCTGTCTGAATGTCAACTTCCCGGCTTTGCCTCCGTTCAAGGGTTTCAAGGGTTGCCGGATGACTCATGGCTCCTGGATCAATGAGGTGGATCATCGCACTCATCCGCATGGATATGATTATTATTGGATGGTGGGTGAATACCGTAATGACGAACCGGAGGCAACGGATACCGACCAGTGGGCTGTGAATCATGGTTACATCGCTATTACCCCAACTAAGATTGATGTAACGGATTATGATTGGTTAAAGAATTTTGAATTATGAAGTATTACCTGATAGTAGGCGAGGCTAGTGGAGATTTACATGCCAGCAGATTGATGCGCTCGTTGAAAAAAATAGACGAGTTTGCTGAATTCCGTTTCTTCGGCGGTGATTTGATGGCTGCTGAAGGTGGCACTCGCGTCAAGCATTTTAAGGAGTTGGCTTATATGGGTTTTGTGCCTGTACTGCTACATTTAGGTACCATCTTTTCGAATCTGAAGAGATGCAAGGAAGATATTGTGAAATGGAAACCGGATGTAGTGATACTGGTAGATTATCCGGGATTTAATCTCAAGATAGCTAAGTTCTTGAAAAAGAACACCAATATCCCTGCCTATTATTACATTTCTCCTAAGATATGGGCATGGAAGGAGTGGCGGATCCGCAGCATTAAACGTGATATCGCTGAACTCTTCTCTATCTTGCCATTCGAGGTGCCGTTCTTCGAAAAGAAGCACCGTTATCCTATTCACTATGTAGGTAATCCTACGGCTCAGGAAGTAGGGGAGTTCAGGTCGGGATATCATCAGAGTTTTACGGAGTTCTGTCAGGAGAATAATCTTGACACCTATCGTCCTGTTATCGCTTTGCTGGCAGGAAGCCGTCTGCAGGAAATCAAAGACAATCTGCCGGCGATGATTGAGGTGGCTGAGCGTTTTGAAGATTATCAGATGGTGCTTGCCGGTGCTCCTTCGATAGACGATGCTTATTATGAGAAGTTTATCAAAGGTACACCTGTCAAACTGGTGCGTAACAAGACTTATCCGCTCTTGTCGCATGCTACGGCAGCTCTTGTTACCAGTGGTACTGCAACTTTAGAGACGGCTCTTTTCGATGTGCCTCAGGTGGTATGTTATGAAACGCCTGTACCTCATCTCATCCGTTTCGGTTTCAAGCATATCATCAAGGTGAAGTTTATCTCGCTTGTGAATCTTATCGCCAATAAGGAGATTGTGCCGGAGATGCTTGCCGACCGCTTTACGGTTGATGGTATTGCCAACGAACTTTATCAGATTCTTCCGGGAGAACCTGGCAGGGATAAGATGTTGGCAGAATATCAGGAAGTTCGAACTCAGTTAGGTGATAAGGTTGCGCCCGATGAGGCTGCGGGCATCATGTTTGATCTTCTGGTTAAGCGTAGGGAAATGCTTCTCCGTATGGCTCGTGAGCGTGCTGAAGCTGAAGCCAAAGCTGCAGCTGAGGCTGCAGAACGTGCGCGACAGAAGGCGATAGCTGAAGCCGAGGCTGCTAAGAAACGTGCCGAAGAGGAAGCTTTGGCGGCGCAGAAGCGAGCAGAAGAAGAGGCTGAACTGGCAAGAATAAGAGCAGAAAAAGCCCGACTGGCGGCTGAGGCTAAGGCACGTGAGGCTCAGCAGCGTGTTGCCCAGGCACAGTATGAGGCGCAGGAAGCCCAGAAGGGTGAACGCTTTGAAGAAGAACAGGAAAAAGGTGAAATGTTTTGATAAAAAGCAATCTCTTTCAGTTCTGTGGCGGATATCAATCCGCTGCAGAACTGCTGACTAAGGCAGATTTGTAATCTGCTACCTATGTAGGAGTATTAGCTATCCTAAAAAAACAAACCCAAAAATATATATTTAATTTTCAATCCTAAAAAAAATGAAAAAACTACTGACTCTCATTTGTGCCCTCTTTTGTATGGCACAAGTGTGTGCAGCAAATCCTGTAAAGCAATGGGGACAGTTGCAGGTAAAAGGTGCGCAGCTTTGCGACCAGAGTGGTAATCCTGTAGTGTTGAGAGGCGTGAGTCTGGGATGGCACAACATCTGGCCTCGGTTCTACAACAAAAATGCGGTGAAATGGCTTGTGCAAGACTGGCATGCCAACATCATCAGAGCAGCCATGGGGCAAGATGGTGAAGCAGGCACTGAAGAAATATAACAGATAACAGCATAGTTTATCGCAAGTACTTTCGTGAGCCAACGAAGCTACTTGTGTTTTTTATGGTGATATGAAAAAAAGGCAGGGGTTTATTTGAGGAATCCCTGCCTTTCTTTGTGCTTGGCCAAACTATAGGTTTGGCCTTTATCTCGTAAAAGATGTATTATCCAAACAACTGGATGGTGTATAGGTAGATTACTGCTGCCGGTATCGCCATGAGCGAAGAGTCGAAGCGGTCGAGCATGCCTCCATGTCCTGGCAAGATGTTGCCGCTATCCTTTACGCCGAGGGTACGCTTGAAGAGGCTTTCTACCAAATCGCCCCATGTGCCGAAGAATACCACAACCAGACCTAAACCTTCCCAACCGAGAATGCTGAGACGGTGGGCTTCTCCATCGTTGGCGATATAGCCGATGATACCTGCTGCTATCAGTACGAATATGCCTCCGCCTATGCTGCCTTCCCAACTCTTGGCTGGACTGATGCGTGGAAAGAGCTTATGCTTGCCGAAAAGCGAACCGCTGCAATAGGCACCGGTATCATTGGTCCAGAGGAAAATGAAAATGCTCAAAGGCAGCAGCATGTCGTAATGTATCTGACCATCGAAAGCTGATGTCTCGAAACTCAATACATTGATCATCGAGAAAGGCAAGGCGATGTACAACTGAGAGAGCATAGTGTAAGCCCAATCGTTGATGGCATCCTTGTTGCCTGTATACAGTTCGCTGATGAAGAGATAGAGGATGGTGAGCAGATAAGGTACGAAAACCACGAAATTGCCCACAATGCCCATGCGGAAACCAGCCACGGCAAGGAAGAAGTAAACACCCGCCACGGTGCTGATGAAACGGTTTACCGTAACATTCTCCTTCTGGTTAACTAATCCGCAATACTCCCAGATGCTCAATCCTGTAATGAGGGCGAACAGGATAACCATTGCCCTGGGATTGAGAAAGCAAGATACCATGCACACCACGAAAAATACGCCTGTGATGGATCTTATCACTAGATTTTTCTGTTTGTCAGTCATATCGGTTTGTTTTATTCGTTCTTGTTTTCTTCCGAACCTTCATCCTTCTTGGAAGTCTCATCAGAATCAGCATTCTTCTTCTGGTTCTCTTTATGCTCCTTGATGGCAGCCTGAACTTCAGGAAGTTCCTTTACGGCGTCATCGTCTATCTTAGGCTGTTCGTCTTCCATGATTTCCTGCGAACGGCTCAACCAAGGGCGCTTGCCAAAGATATGTTCTACGTCTTCTGCCATAATCACCTCTTTCTTGATCAGGAGCTCTGCTAGGGCATTGTGGCCTTCCTTGTGCTCCATCAGGATGTTCTTGGCACGGGTATACTGTTCGTTAACAATCTTCAGAACTTCCTGGTCTATCTCGCGGGCTGTAGACTCAGAGTACGGACGCTGGAATGCATATTCGTTCCGGTTGTAAAAGCAGATGTTTGGCAACGTCTTGCTCATACCGAGATAAGCTACCATACCATAAGCACTCTTTGTGGCGCGCTCCAGGTCGTTCATGGCTCCTGACGAAATATGACCGGTGAAGAGTTCTTCTGCGGCACGTCCACCCATTAATGAACACATCTCGTCGAGCATCTGTTCCTTGGTGGTTATCTGGCGCTCTTCTGGCAGATACCATGCAGCACCGAGAGCCTGACCACGAGGCACGATGGTAACCTTGATGAGAGGGTTGGCATACTGGCAGAACCATGAGATGGTTGCGTGGCCTGCTTCGTGGAGAGCGATGCTACGCTTCTCGTCGGCAGTCATCACCTTAGTCTTCTTCTCCAGACCGCCTACAATACGGTCTACTGCATCGAGGAAATCCTGTTTGCACACAGCCTTCTTGTCGTGGCGTGCAGCAATGAGGGCTGCCTCGTTACAAACGTTGGCAATATCTGCACCCGAGAAACCTGGAGTCTGGCGTGCCAGTAGATCAACATCTACTGTTTCGTCTATCTTGATAGGTTTGAGATGAACCAGGAAGATAGCCTTACGTTCGTTCAAACCAGGGAGATCTACGTGAATTTCGCGGTCGAAACGTCCGGCACGGAGCAAGGCGCTGTCGAGCATGTCTACACGGTTGGTAGCTGCAAGGATGATGACACCACTGTTGGTACCGAAACCATCCATCTCTGTAAGGAGAGCGTTCAAGGTGTTCTCGCGCTCATCATTACCACCCATGGCTGGGTTCTTGCTGCGGGCACGGCCTACAGCATCAATCTCATCGATAAAGATGATACAAGGTGATTTCTCTTTAGCCTGGCGGAACAGGTCGCGTACACGTGAGGCACCTACACCTACGAACATTTCAACGAAGTCGGAACCGCTCATGGAGAAGAAAGGTACGCCAGCCTCGCCGGCAACAGCCTTAGCCAAGAGGGTCTTACCAGTTCCCGGAGGGCCTACGAGAAGGGCTCCCTTTGGAATCTTACCACCCAAATCGGTATATTTTTGTGGGTTTTTCAGGAAGTCTACAATTTCCTTCACTTCCTGCTTGGCACCTTCCTGTCCGGCCACATCCTTAAAGGTGATGCCGATGGCATTTCCCTTTTCGTACATCTTAGCTTTGCTTTTGCCCACGCTGAAGATGCCGCCCATACCGCCGCTGCCCATACCGCCGCTGAATCTTCCAGACATCCAAAGGATGAAGAATACGAAGAAGAGCAGAGGTGCCAGATTGAAGAGCGTGCTTAAGAAGTCGTTATCCTTCTGGTTGTCGTAGCTGAAGGAGCGTATCTTCTTTTCCTTCAACATCTGGTTGGCATAGCGTTCCACTTCGTCAACCGAGCCGAACTGTACTTTTACGTATGGGTTAGGACCTACAGACTTTGCCGGCATATTGTATACATCGCGCGTATATTTCGGGTTGATGTATATCTTGAGGGTGCTTTCTGTTTTATTGGCCACAACACTGAGCACATAACCCTTGTCTACATACTGTTTGAACTGGGTGTATGTGGCTTCCTTGGCAGCGCTGCCTCCAATCGCATCGCCTCCTCCTGTAAAGAAGAGGATGATCATGGTGATGAGGCAGATGGTGAAAAGCCAGGTCATATTAAATCGTGGCATCTTTGGTCCGCCATTGCCACGAGGCTTCATATTATTGCTTTGTTCCATTTTATTTTATATGTATAACTTTTAGTCGAAAAACAATGTCTGATCCATCATGTAGGATGGGAGAGACTGACTAGTCGAGATCAGGTATATGGGTAAGCTTTGCATCCTCCCATAAATGTTCGAGGTCGTAATAAGCACGTACTTCCGGAAGGAAGATGTGTACTAATACGTCAACAAAGTCCATTGCCACCCACTGGTCGTTGCCGAGACCTGCTACATTTACAGGTTTTTCTTTCAGATTCTTGCGCACGATATCTCCCACAGAACCTGCGATAGCTTCAACCTGAGTAGGGCTTCCTCCCTGGCAGATGATGAAGTACTTGGCAATGCTTCCATCGATTTCTGTCAGGTCGGCGATAACAATGTCTTGACCTTTCTTTTCTTGTATACCTTCTTTAATAGTCTCTACGAGTTGTTTAACTGTGTTCATTTATCTTTTCTTTCTTACTTAATTTATATTCTCTATTTTTCTGCAAAGATACATTATTATAATGGAAAATCGACTTAAAAGGCAAAAAAAATGTGGAAAATTAAAGAAATTGCGCTTTTTTTAGAAAAAAGTGCCGAAAAATTTTGTAGGTTCAAAAAAAACTAGTACCTTTGCACACGCAATCGAGAAAAGAACATTTCGTTTGCTGATATTGGGATATGGTGTAATGGTAACACTACAGATTCTGGTCCTGTCATTCCTGGTTCGAGTCCGGGTATCCCAACTCATATGGTAAGGCATCTTTCAGTAATGAAAGGTGTTTTTTTTGTTTATAGAAATTCTGTTTTATGGAGTATTCATAACAATAACCCCCCAGAGCTTTTGCCCTGGGGGTATTGTATTTATTTCTTCTCGGCATCAATAGCCTTGATTTTCTGCTTTACCATTTCGAGGTCAGCCTTGAGTTTCTCAATCTTACGGTTCATTTCTTCTACCAGACTATTGCCCTTCTTGCTGGCCGTATTGAAGAAACCGAGGTTGTTCTCGTAGGTAGTAATCTCGCTGCGCAACTGGTCGTAGCGGCGCAAGAGTTTGCCACGCTCATTGCCGAGTGCATTGCCGCCTTCCTTGGCAACATTCTTCAAGTTGTTCTTGAAGTTGTCGAAGTGGCGCTTTGCGTTGGTGGCATGAAGTTTCTCGTAGGCTGCATCGATAGCCTCATGATACTCTTTATAGACCTTGTCTTTCTCTTTGAAAGGAACGTGTCCGATTGCACTGTATTGCTTGGCAAGATCTTTGAGCTTCTTTTGGAAATCGTTGTCTGAAATCTCTGCAACTACAAGTTCCTTGAGCTGGGCAATAATGTTGCGCTTCTTGTCTAGATTGGCATGTTCCTCGCTGCGTGAACCGGCATTCTGCTTGTTGCGGGCTTCGAAGAACTTGTTGCAGGTATCTAGAAATTCCTTCCAGAGCAATTCGCCTTGTTTATGAGGTACGGTACCCACCTTCTTCCATTCTTTCTGAAGAGCGATGAACTTGTCGCCAGTCTTCTTCCAGTCTGTACTGTCAGCCAGTTCCTTTGCCTTGTTTACGAGTTGCTGTTTCTTTTCGAGATTGGCAGAGTAGGTATCTTTCAATCCTTTGAAGAATTCTGCCTTCTTGTTGAAGAATTCATCGTTGGCGATGCGGAAACGCTCGAAAATCTTGACGTTCATCTTCTGAGGGGCAAAACCGATAGTGCGCCACTCTTTCTGAATCTCTATGATTTCCTGGGTAACCTTCTCCCAGTCCTTAGCAGTCTTGTATTCTTCTTGGTTGGCAGCCTCTACCTTTTCGCAGAGGGCAGTTTTCTTGGCGAGGTTTTCCTCTTCCTTGGCACGCAGGTCTTCGAAGTGCTGCTGGTGCTTCTTGTTGATAACAGTGCTGGCAGCCTTGAAACGCTCCCAAATCTGTTCTCTCAACTCCTTGGCAACAGGACCAATCTCACGATATTGCTGGTGGAGGTCCTGAAGCTGGTGGAAGGCAGAAATAACATCCTCTTCCTCATTGAGCTTCTCTGCAGCCTCGCAGAGTTTGGTCTTGGCTTCAAGATTCTTCTTGAAATCATATTCGCGGGCTTCGCTGTTCAACTTGAGCATGTCGTAGAACTGCTCTACATAGAGCTGGTAGTTCTTCCATACCTCGTTTGCCTTGTCTGCAGGGATGTTCTTGATTTCCTTCCATTCCTGCTGCAAGGCCTTGAAGTCCTGATATGATTTGTTGGCCTCTTCCGGTGAGGTAGTCATGGCCTTTATCTTTTCGATAATTTCCTCTTTTTTGCGGAGATTATCTTGTTTTTCTTCTTCTTGGGCCAGGAAAATCTTGGCTCTTTTCTCCTTGATGAGTTGCATCTCAGCCTTGAAGGCTTCTTCGGTGTCATCCGGTAGAAGGATATACTTCTCTGGGTCACCGCCTTTTGCGAGATACTCTTTCATCTGTGCGTCTCTTTCTGCGAGATGAATCTTGTAGAAAGTAGTCTTGAGTAGGTCGAGTTCCTCCTTGTTTGGATTTTCGCTGCTATGAGCGATTTCCTTTACTCTTTCGAGCACTTCCTGCTTGGTGGCATAAGCCTTCTTGGCAGGGTCTTCCAGGGTGCTCTGCTGCAACAGAGCTTTTTCTTGAGAGTCCATCATGTCACTTTGTTTAGTTTATGATTCGAGTTTCTTGGGCCGGTAGTCGCTTATCCGCAATTCGACCCCATACAAAATTATATTATTAATAAGTTGCAAACTTAAAAAAAAAAATCGAATTTCATGCCATGAAATTCGATTTTTTAATTTTTTTTGTATTTATAATTGTCTTTTTCTTGCTAATCATCGTTTTATGTACCCTTTCGGGCTACTTAATGCATATCAGAGTGGAATATGCTTAGAGCAGGCGCTTGTATCTGAGGAAGCCCCATGAAAGTGCAGAAACGATCACGGAGATAACCAGGGCAATGGCAAATCCGTAATGGCTGTCTTCCATACCGTTGATTAAGTTCATACCGAACAATGAGGAAATCAGCGTAGGCAACATCATGACGATACTGATACTGGTCAAGGTACGCATCGTGGTATTCATGTTGTTGTTGATGATGCTCGAATAGGTATCCATCGTCGACTCCAGAATGTCGGAGTAGATGCTTGTGGTTTCGCGTGCCTGTGTCATCTCGATGTTTACGTCTTCAATGAGGTCGGCATCAAGTTCATCCACCTGCAGCTTGAACTTCAACTTAGACAGGAGATTCTCGTTGCCTCGGATAGAGGTGATGAAGTAGGTAAGGGAGTCCTGCAGGCGGCTCAGGCCAATCAGGCTCTCATTGTTTACACCATGATCGAGGTTTCGTTTTGCCTTTTCTATGAGCGAATTGATCTGTTTCAATCGCTTCAGATACCAAACCGCTGATGAAAGGAAGAGACGGAAGGTCATGTCTACATAGTCGGTGAACCCCTCGCTGCGCTTCTGCTGGTAGCTTACGAAATCAATCATCATGTTGGTTTCGTAATAGCATACGGTGATGGTAACATCGCGCTTATGGATGATACCCAGAGGCACTGTGGTGTATGGGGTACGGCTGCGTATTTCCTTGACATAAGGGATACGGAGGATGATGAGCATCCAGCCATCGTCATATTCATAGCGGGCACGCTCATCGGTATCGCTGATATCCGAGAGGAAATAATCAGGGATCTTGAATTCTTCTTCCAGCAAGCGCTGGTCTTCATCAGTTGGACATGTTACTTGTATCCAGCAGTTTGGCTGCCACTCATTGAGTACAGTCAGATTCTTGTCTATATTCCAATAAGTCTTCATAGTTTGCTAATCTCCACATAATAAAAGTTTGGGGTATGGAGACTAGCGCTTGGGTATGGCCTACTGAAAGGCTTCATCGTTGCTGAATCTCCACGCCTTACAATTCATTATTGTTCTCCGCGTGATAATCGTCCATTTTGGTGTTATTTTAATGAAACTTATGCAAGTATTTGTATGATCTGCTACAGAGATTTTACAAGACTTGCGAAATCGACTGCAAAGGTAATGATTTCTTTTGAAAACTGGAACAAAAAAGCCGAGAATTTTCACTCTCGGCTTTCTTTTTTAATCTTTTTGTAATTTCGTTCCCCATTTTTTACTTTGCTGGAATCTCTGTCAGGAGCTGCTTGACAAGGTTCCAGAAAGGAGCAACGCAACTGATCTGGCAACGCTCATTGGCTGTGTGAGGACTAAGAAGAGTAGGACCGAATGATACGACATCGAGGTTAGGATACTTGCTCAGGATGATAGAGCACTCCAGACCTGCGTGAACAGCCTGTACCTTACCGTCTGTGCCGTTCTGCTCTTTGTAAACCTTCAATACGTGTTCCAGAATGTCGCTCTTAGGGTTAGGGTTCCATCCCATATAGCTGCCGCTGAATTCAACCTTCATGCCTGCCATGTTGAAACAGCTCTCTACCATTGTGGCAAGATACATCTTGTAGTATTCGTGGCTGGAACGGGCCAGAATCTTGATGGCAGCCTTGCCGTCACCAATCTCAACGATTGCGAGGTTTGAAGAGGTCTCTACGATTTCTGGCATAGATGGAGCCATACGCAATACGCCATCGTGGCAAGCGTAGATTGCATCTACAAGATTATCCTGGATTTCGGCAGGAACCTGCATCTTTGGAGTCTCTACATTCTCAGCGAAGAACTCGATGTTCTCTGTTGTTTCAATGCCTTCGAACTCATCACAGATTTCGTCCTTCCAGTCTGCTACCAGGTCATTCAAAGCTTCAATGTTCTCCTTAGGCAGGGTCAGAACAACCTCAGCCTGGAATGGAATGGCATTGCGCATGTTGCCGCCCTGCCATGAAGCTAGACGGGCTTCGAGGTCTGAAATAGCTTCACGCACAAAACGAACCATGCACTTGTTGGCATTCGCTCTGCCTTCGTTGATTTCGATACCGGAGTGACCGCCTTTCAATCCCTTGAGGGTTACCTTAACGGCAGCATCTTCCTTGTCGGTTTCTACCTCTTTATAATCGAGAGTTGCTGTGATGTCGATACCGCCAGCGCTACCGATAACGAACTCGCCCCAAACCTCGGTATCGAAGTTCAAGAGAATGTCACCGTTCAGTTCGCCTGCTGGGAGATCGTTGGCACCATACATGCCTGTCTCTTCGTCGGCGGTAATCAAGCCCTCGATAGGACCATGCTGCAAATCTTTTGATTCCATTACAGCCATGATTGTAGCTACGCCAAGTCCGTCGTCGCTACCGAGTGTTGTATGATTAGCACGTACCCAGTCGCCATCGATGATGGTTTCGATAGGGTCAGTTTCGAAATTATGCTTGCTGTCTGGTGCTTTCTGTGGAACCATGTCCATGTGCGCCTGCATAATAACGCCTTTGCGGTTCTCCATACCTGGAGTTGCAGGTTTGCGCATCACGATGTTGCCTGCTGGGTCTTGGAAAGCCTCTACACCTGCTTCTTTTGCCCAATCGAGCAAATAAGCCTGAATTTTTTCCAAATGTCCAGATGGACGTGGAACTTGTGTTAACTTGTCAAAGTTACGCCAGATTTCAACTGGGTTCAAATTCTTAATGTCAGCCATATTTATTTAATTTAAAATTTATAGTTAATAGTTTATAGGGCATTCTCGCTATACGGCGTAGCCGCTATCAACTATTAACTCTTAACTTTTATCTTTTAACTTTCCTGGTAAACGCCAGTGCTATCCAGGCATAGATTCCCAAAAGGACTACAAGCAGGGTTTGTACGGAGTGTACGATGAGAACGAAGAAGAGGGCATCGTTTGCCTGAATGCCATAGAGTATGAGCATTGTCTTGACAGCAAAATGCCAAGGTCCGGCTCCGTTAGGAGTTGGTACGATGACCGCTATGCTGCCCACGATGAATGTTACCAAACCGCACATCAGATTGAGATGGGAGGTTGCCTCGAAGCATTGGAAGGTGAGATAGTAGTGGAAGTAATAGCTCAACCAGATGCCCAGTGTAAGGGCGATGTAGAGCGGTACATTTCTGACACCTTTCAGCGAGATGATACCTTGCCAGAGTCCTCCCAGTGTTGCTTTCACCTTATTATATATAGCGAGTCGCTTGAGCAGATAGTGAGCCAGGATGAGTACTGCTATGCCACAGATAGCGGTCACAATGTAACCTGTGGCTGTAAACTGGCAGAGTAAACTGTCCATGCTCGTACCTGTTTTCTCAAAGAAATTGAGGAATACCGGAATCTGCATCACAAAGACCAGCGCCGTAATCAGCAGCACGAGGAGTGAATCGATGGCTCTTTCTGTAACGACGGTACCCAAGGCTTTCGGAAACGAAACATCATCCCATTTCTTCAATACGCCGCATCTGGCAAACTCGCCCGCACGAGGAATTACAAGACTCAGAGCATAGGACAGGAAGATGGAGTAGATGCTGATACTGGAGCGGGCCTTCTCGCCTAATGGTTCCAGCGACTGTTTCCATCTCCATCCTCTGAACACCTGGGCAGAGATGCCAAAAGGGAACGACAGCAGCATCCAGGTCCAACTCATCTTGTGAAGCAGAACATCTTCTACTTGCTTGAAGTCGAATCCGCGATACATCCAATAAAGGATGGCGCCACCCAGAATGAGCGACAAAGCCACCTTCCATATGTTGTTTGCTATCTTCTTTATATCCATAATTAGATGCAAAGATAATACTTTTATTGACAATATCGTTCGAATCTGCATATTTTTAGCATAAATAAACGCTTGGGCGCCATTTATGGCTAAAAGTATAGTCTTTTTTTAAAGAAACAAGTGGTTCTTTCCCTTTTTTTACCCAAAAAGATAAAAAAATCGCATACTTCGTGTGGATTCTCAAAAAATAATCGTATTTTTGCAAAATATATAATATAAAGATAAGATATGAAAGCTGTAAAGCCTAAGAAGAATCTCGGTCAGCACTTCTTGACCGACCTCAATATAGCAAAGCGCATCGCCGATACGGTGGATGCCTGCCCGGATATACCTGTTCTCGAAATCGGACCAGGTATGGGCGTTCTTACCCAATATCTCGTAGAGAAACCAAGACCCGTCAAGGCAGTGGAAATCGACTCGGAGTCGGTGGCGTATCTTCATGAGAATTTCCCGACACTCAAGGATAATATTATCGGTGAAGACTTCCTGAGAATGGATTTGAACCAGATATTCGATGGAAAGCAGTTTGTACTGACAGGCAATTATCCATACGATATCTCATCGCAGATATTCTTCAAGATGCTTGATTACAAAGACCTCATTCCTTGCTGTACCGGAATGATCCAGCGCGAGGTGGCATTGCGCATGGCTTCAGAACCAGGTAACAAAGCCTATGGTATCCTCAGTGTGCTCATCCAGGCATGGTATGATGTGGAATATCTCTTTACGGTAGATGAGAATGTGTTCAACCCACCTCCAAAGGTAAAGAGTGCGGTAATCCGCATGACTCGCAACAAGGTGACTGACCTTGGCTGTGATGAAAAACTGTTTAAGCGTCTGGTTAAGACGGTCTTCAACCAGCGTCGCAAGATGCTCCGTGTAAGCCTTAAGCAGATGTTCCCAGGTGTAACCCCACGCGAGGAGTTCTTCACCACCGACATCATGACCAAGCGCCCTGAGCAGCTCACTATCCAACAGTTTGTAGAACTCACCAACTATGTGGGCGAAGAACTCAAGAGATTGGGGATAGTTAAGAGTTAATAGTTAAAAGTTGATAGGGGGCTACGCTATATAGCTAGAATGCCCTATAAACTATAAATTGTAAATTATAAATTGAAATAATTATGATAGACGTTAAAGAAACTTTGAATTCTGCAGCAGAGCGTATGGAGATGGCAGCAATGTATCTCGCAGAGGAACTCTCTCATGTTCGTGCTGGTCGTGCTAATGTTGCCATCCTCGATGGTGTGCGTGTAAATAGTTATGGCAGTATGGTTCCTCTGAACCAGGTAGCTACAGTTACAACCCCTGATGCCCGTACTATCGCTATCCGCCCTTGGGACAAAAAGGCTATCAAGGATATCGAAAAAGCTATTATGGATAGTGGTGTAGGTATCACTCCTGAGAACAATGGCGAAATCGTACGTCTGGGTATTCCTCAGCCAACAGGTGAGCGCCGTAAGGAGCTCGTAAAGCAGTGTAACAAGATTGCTGAGCGTGCTAAGATTGAGGTGCGCAACGTGCGCCAGGAAATCAAGGAGAAGTTGAAGAAAGCTATCAAGGATGGACTTTCTGAAGACTTGGAGAAGGATGCTGAGAACGATTTGCAGAAACTCCACGACAAGTACATCAAGCAGCTCGAAAACCTGATGGACGAGAAGGAGAAGGAAATCATGACAGTCTAAATCATTCTGGACTTACATTATTTAATAAGTGATAATGAGAGGACTCGTTATTAAAAATACAGGCAGCTGGTACACCGTCAAGACAGACGATGGCCAGCTGATTGAAAGTAAAATCAAGGGCAATTTCAGATTGAAGGGCATCCGCAGCACCAATCCTGTGGCTGTAGGCGATTATGTGCAGCTTATTGCCAATCAGGAGGGTACGGCATTTATCTCTTCTATCGAAGACCGCCAAAACTATATCATTCGTAAATCACCTAACCTCAGTAAGCAGAGTCATATTCTGGCTGCTAATGTAGACCAGGCACTGCTTGTGGTAACGGTGAATTATCCGCAGACTTCTACTACCTTCATCGACCGATTCCTGGCTGGCGCTGAGGCCTATAGAGTACCTGTTATCATCATCTTCAATAAAAGTGACATACTTTCAGAAGAAGAATTGCATTACGAGAAGATGATGTGCACGCTCTATGAGACCATCGGATATAAATGTATCGAATTGTCGGCAGCTACAGGCGAAGGTGTTGAACTGTTGCGACCTCTTATCAAGGATAAGAAATCTTTGTTGAGCGGCAACAGCGGGGTAGGAAAGTCAACCCTCATCAACCAGCTCATTCCTGATGCAGAGCAGCGTACCGCCGAAATCAGCGAGGCGCATAATAGCGGAATGCATACCACAACCTTCAGTGAGATGCTGGAACTGCCGGAAGGTGGTTATCTCATTGATACTCCGGGCATCAAGGGCTTTGGTACCTTTGATATCGAAAAGGAAGAGCTGACCAGCTATTTTAAGGAAATCTTCAAGTTCTCTCAGGATTGTAAGTTCTCCGACTGTACCCATACCCACGAACCGGGGTGCGCGGTAATCAAGGCGGTTGAGGAACATTATATTGCAGCTAGCCGCTATCAGAGTTATCTCTCTATGTTGGAGGATAAGGACGAAAATAAATACAGGGAGGCTTTTTGATAGTGAAGAGTGAAGAACGAAGAGAGAAGAAATTAAAACAAACATATTAATGAAAGAACAGAAGGACGTCAGGCAGCGTATCGAAGAAGGTGAGTTCGCACAGAGTGCAGAAATCAGTGCGAGCTATCTGGATGAGGACATCTTGATTATAGATAATGTCAAGGTGTTGCAGAACCCCGACCCTATGAGATTCCAGATGAACATGATTGCATCCTGTCAGAGAGGCAGCCTGAGAGCTGAACTTAACGGGCGGGAAATCACCGTGGAGAAGGGCGATATATTTATCAGTCCGCCTAACTCTATTCTCGACATCAAAGAGGTGTCGGAAGATTTTGCATGCACAGCCATGTGTGTCAGCAATCACGGCTTGCTTGGTATTCTTCGTTCTCATATCTCGGTATGGAACCGTGCCATGTATGTGAGCAAGGTTTCGGTGTTGAAGATGGACGAGGTGGATATGGTATTCTATTCTAAGTTTACCGACTTGGTGCGCCTCTGTCTGGATCCGAAGTTCAACGACCGCAGTTCGTGGAAACCATATCGCCGTGAGATTGTGGAGACGCTCTTGAAGAGTGCTCTTCTTGCCGTGAGCAATCTTTTGCTGACAGATCTCCCCAAAGAAACGTTGGGAACCAGTGCCAGCGATTTCTTTGATAAGTTCCTGGAGATGTTGCAGCAGAGCGAAATCAAGCATCAGCCTGTAGAATATTTTGCGCAGCAGCTTTGCATCACGCCAAAATATCTCTCCATCATCTGCAAGCGCCATTCCGGCAAGACTGCCATCGAGTGGATTACGGAGTATACGCTTGCTGATATCACCTATTATCTCCGTTCTACAACGAAAACAATCAAGGAGATTTCTGGTATACTGGGTTTCTCCAATACCTCATTCTTCGGTAAATATGTAAGAGAGCATCTGCATATGTCACCTCTGAAGTATCGTGAAAGTTTGAGAAAACAATAACTGCAAAATAAAAACTCGCAAATTCTAAAGAAAGAATCTGCGAGTTTTTTGTTTCTATCAAATAGGGTGGAGCTGGAGGGATTCGAACCCTCGTCCGCACAAGGAAACCATACGCTTTCTACATGCTTATTCCAGCCTTCGGTTTTCGAGGCATGACAGGACCTGGACCACCAATCATACCCTTATCCTCTAAAATTTCATCCATGCAACGAGGCGTACATGAACTATTTCCGATTTACCTGCACCGCTTGATCAACAAGATTCGGAACAACATCCGTTGAGCGATGTCTCGTTCCAGCACCCTGTGCTGGAATAAAGCTAGTTTACTATACTTCGACTAGGCAGCGAGAGCGTAGTTATTTTCGCCAATTAATTTTTTGTTCACTAGGATTTAGGAGGTAGCCAACGAGCCTCCGCATGCTTACGTACCATTTCATCTCGCCGTCAAATCCAGTCAACCCCGAGAATTTTCTGATATTGGGTGCAAAGATAAGGCGAAAATTTGAAATTACCAAATTTTTTAAGGAAAAAATCATACTAAAGATTCCAAATAGCTTAAAATGAGCGTTTTATGAGTTCTTGCCTGAAACATGCTAACCAAACTCTTAATGCAATGGCTGTAATAGCATCCTCATTATCATTATTTTTAGGTATTGCATACCTTCTTAGAAATATGTACCTTTGCAGCCTGATTCAAGATAGTAATAATGATTATGAATATGCTAAATAAGAAAATAACTTGGAGAAAACAACATAAATGGTTAGGCATCGGTATGAGCTTTTTCATGCTGATGTTCTGCTTGTCGGGTATTTTGCTCAACCACCGTTCGCTTATCAAAGATGTTGACGTGAGCAGGAAATATCTGCCAAGCCGCTATGAATTCAAGAATTGGAATGGCGGGTTGCTGAGGGGAACGCTTGCTTTGGATGATGCCATATTGCTGTATGGAAACGGGGGAATCTGGCAAACGGATTCTACAGCATCCACATTCAGGGACTTTAATAAGGGGATTCCAGCAGGAGCAGACTGCCGACAGATAAGAAATGTTATCAGAACGGATGATGGTTCTGTCTGGTCGGTATCTCCATTTTCACTCTACCGGTTGGGGAGTCACAAAATCTGGAAAAGCGTAACTCTTCCGACAGAGCCGGAAGAGAAGTTGAGCGACATTTCTGCTCATGGAGATACGCTTTTGGTTCTCAGCCGCTCCTATGCTTATGTTTCCTTGCCACCTTATCAGAACTTCCAACGGATAGAATTGCCTATGCCAAAGGAGTATGATGGGAAGGTTACAGTCTTTCGTACGATATGGCTGCTTCACAGTGGAGAGTTGTTTGGCAGCATTGGTAAACTCATCGTAGATGGCATTGCCATCATCCTGGTGTTGCTCTGCATCTCAGGTCTTATCTTCTGGTTAAAGCCTAAACAGAAGAGGTTGCTTCGCTTTTCGCTACGTTGGCATGACAAAATAGGCCGATATACCATCATGCTTACTTTGTTGATAGCCCTGACAGGTTGGTGCCTTCGTCCACCTGTGATGATAGCCTTGGTGTTGAACAAGATGCCGTCTATTCCAGGGACGACGCTTCATAGCAAGAACCCTTGGAATGACAAACTCCGTGTGGTGCGTTATGATGAAAAGTTCGGTGACTGGCTCTTGTCAACTTCGGATGGTTTCTTTTCCGTGAATTTCCAGACCGGAAAGTTGGAGTCCATCTCCAATACTCCACCAGTCAGTGTTATGGGATTGAATGTCCTTCAGCAAAACAAAGATGGTAAATGGTATTGCGGTTCGTTTAGTGGTCTCTTTGTTTGGGATAGAGTAAAGGGGACAACCGTTGATTATTCTACCGGGAAAGCTGCTTTAAAGAACGCTGGCGCACCATTCGGAAAAAAGGCGATAGCAGGTATGAGCCAGGATTTCTCTGATACGCCTGTCATTGCTGAGTATAATGAAGGAACCGACTTTGCGCCACAACCCGCTTATATGAACCAACTGCCCATGTCATTATGGAATGTGGCTCTGGAGGCTCATAGCGGTAGAATCTTCATAGGTAGTATTGCTACATATATATTTATCTTCGTGATGGGAATACTTGCCGTATGGTGCCTTTGGTCTGGCTATGTCATTAGACTGGTGAAGAAAAAATAAAAAAAAGTTTGAATGCGTTGTTTTAATTGCCATATTGCCATATTGTATGTGCAAATGGTTGATACTCAGCGTAAAAGTACATATGGCAATTCTCGGAAAAGCGCCGGGAATTGCCATATATTGTTATTGTTGCCTCTACTCATCTCCCAACAATCCTCTTATTTCCTGGTCGAAGTCAGAGTCAATACGTTGGGTCTTATTGAAAATTTCGTATTCTTGTTCCGCTTTCCTCTTGGCTTGTTCCGCAGAAATTTTACCTTTGTCTGGTAAAATTTGGTAGCGTCGGAAAGAGAGGAATTCATTTACGCTTGCCGAGAACTGTTGCATATTAAACGTGTTTTCACGCTCAATAAGATCCTCGATATAGTCGAAGAAACCTGTGACGGCACGTTCTAATTGGCGGATTTCTTTCTCTTGCAGATAGTTCTTGGCGATGCTTACATCCGATTTTAGAACACGACCATCTGGTGCATTTTTCCAAGTGGTAAGTCCCATGTGGTCCTTAGTATGGTCAGCCTTGGAGTATATAATCTCTGCTGCTGTATGTCCAGTGATAGCATAATGGAAGCGGTTTTGAACCATTGCATAGAATTCGCGTGTGGTTGGCGAGTTCTTGTCATAGTCGGTACTACATTCTGCATAAATATCTGTTATTTGCTGCCAGATACGGCGTTCGCTTGCTCGAATAGAGCGTACACGTTCGAGTAACTCACGGAAATAGTCCTTTCCGAACACTGCCGTGCCTTGCTTCAATCGCTCATCGTCCATAGCAAATCCCTTGGTGATATATTCGTTGAGAATCTTTGTTGCCCATTGGCGGAAGCGAGTAGCCTTTAATGAAGAAACACGATAGCCAACCGCAATGATGGCATCGAGGTGATAGAAGTCCACACTATGTGTCTGCGACTTATTGGCCATGGCTCCATGCTGAGTGGTTATTTCCATTTTGGAAACAACCACTTCTTTATCCAATTCCCCTTCCTCAAAAATATTCTTCAAGTGCTTACTGATAGCTGGTACACCAACACCAAATAGCTGTGCCATAGCTTTTTGTGTACACCAAATCGTCTCGTTCTTGATAACCACCTGTACCTTGCCTTCAGAGTCAGGCATACTATACAGTAAAAATTGTATTTCGTTACTCATCTTGTTATTCCTTTTTTGCGTTATCATTAAAGTTGATGCTGTTAAGCTGTCGCATAATCTCATTCTCTAAGCGATGGCTTTCCTCGAATTGCTCTGCCAATGTATTCTTGTAATCAGTCATTCGCTTATTGAACTCCTCTTCCGTGATGTCAACATAGTCTATCTTGATGTCAAAATATTGACCGGCTGAAAGACTGTAACCCTTTTCTTTGAGTCGTCAAAGAATAGCACGGACACATTGGTACCTGTATTGGCAAATACGAAATCTTCCATTCTATCAATTTATTGATTTTAATGCAAATATAATGATTTATTTCGAAAAAGAAGTCATGTTGGTTGATTCTTTAACACGATATAACTAATTGACGATACTATAGATGAGTAAGAATGCACTTCTGTGAATAAAATTACTAAAGGATGACAAAGATCGATATTTGCCCTTTTCGGGCCTATCAGAGAAGCTTTCGGCTCTTTCAAGGCAATTTCTCGAAAGATATTCACCTGCGAAGCCGATTGCTATGTTTCACTCAGAATGACCACACTGGTCAGACTGGATTCAAAATATGCCCCTTTTTAAAGTGAACTCAAGTCTGTATAATCGCAAGTATAAATGTTTTGCTTCTTGTGCTTGCTTATCTGTAATTGAGTAGCAGGGAAATACTGTGCCAACAGATGATACATATCAGGATCCATCGCCAGCAATTCCTCACGGGTGTTAATCCAGTTATGCTTGCCGTCAGCACGTTGTACCTCAGCATTTACATTAAACCAGTCTTGTACAGCCTCGGCGAAATATTCCATCCCATTGTCCAATCGATAAGTATTGGCATAAATGCCACGAGCTTTCGCCTTGGCAAGAAGCGAGTCTAGCTTTTCATTGATGGTAGAATCCACCTGATAGATACCTATCAAATGAATGGAATGCGCAAACTCATGGATGAGGATATCCTCGGCATGATACTTATCTATTTGGTAAGCAAGGATGTTCTCTTCCGCACAGGTTGTGACAGGTACTTCCATCGTTCCTTCCATTCCTCGAGCCCGCACATCCATATTCACCGTAGTGTCATTGATCATGAAATGATGTTCTGGGATGTCGGTCTCGCCCTCATATCTAGCCATAATAGCTACACGAGTTCCATGCTTTTTCATCGCTCCCAACACCTCTGGTTTTAACATACTCGTCATAGCATAGAGTGTATGATGCGCAGCCACTATACAGGAGTCTGGCACTCGCCATGACGTTACGATCGGAATGCCATTCACATCCACGTATTTCTTATAAAATTTATCTAAATGCATAGATTTGGGTGGTGCCGTTATCTTGCATTCCGGGATGCGTAGCTCTGCATCCCCCGCATACTCTTTGAGTTGTTGCGCCTGCATCGGCAACGCCATCATCAAGGCGAGTGATGCCGATAATAAAGTCTTATTCTTCATTTTTTTATTTCATTCTCTTTAATAATGATATTTACTTCACCCTTACCTCATAAAGGAAACGGCGGGAAGAAGGATCGAGCGAATGATTCGCAGGAGCTCCCATCACCACGAGATAGAGCGCCTTGAAAAGCTGGGACTTTGGAGCCACAAGCGAAACCTTTCCGTTCATCGCTTCACCCATCGGGCTGTAGATACATTCATCGGTATCGGCAGTTACTCCCACCAAACCATAACGGTAACCGATGGTTCGTGCCATCTTGTCCTTGGATGCCTTGAACACCTTACCCTCGGCATCGAGGGCCCTGAAATCTACAGTAACCTTCTTGCTAGCTTTCGGGATTTCCAACTTGATGGCATTGAAACCATAGTTCTCAGGAACCGAAGCTGTATCCGGACGGAGATAACCATTCTTCTGCTTCAGCATCCTGGTATCAAAGGTACATGCATAAGGACGGGTCTCCTTACGGGCATAATCGAAATCGAAGTTCACGAGATGACGGTAGCAGTCGAACATCTCATCATTAAACTGCTTCTGGCTCATCTTATACTTCCGCTTGTAGGTAACAACCGGGTCCTCTCCTACTTTTCCTTCCCGATAGAGCTGGGCGATGCTTTCCAAACCATGCTTCTCAGCCCACCACTCTATCACGTATGGCGAATGATAGATGTTGTCCAGATGCAGATAACCTTTGTGGGTAAGCTGTCTGAAGGCATCAAAATGATACTTCTCATCCGTCAGCCAGTCGGGATTCACTCTCCAGAGCATCCATTGGGATGTCATCTCGAAGAAACCACTTCCTCCCCAGGCTTCGCCCGTCTTGTCTGCCATGATCTGAAGCTGGAAACTGTGTCCCAGTTCGTGAGCCAGACAGTTGAGTTTCTTATCTTGAATACGGTTAGGTGTTACCCAGAGCGCTCCGATAAAGTCATCGTAAGTTCCGCCATAAGCAGTTCCTTCCAGCGAATAGTTTACCATCACCATCATCTTATACTGGTCGCAGATGCTGCCCGGCAGAGAGAACTTCAGGGTATCACGGAAGAAACGATAAAACCGTTCTACCTGAGTCTGCAGATTACCCAGGTCGAATTTCATCGGCTTACTTTCGAGCGAAGGAGGATTCTGCGGATTGTCTCCGAATGGCTTTTCCCAGAAATACACGATATTCTGGGTCTGTGCACTATGTCGCCAGCACCATCTCTCATCATCCTTATTGAAATCATAGGGTTTCAGAGAGTCCGGTACGAAGATGAGTTTCTGTGGTGCAGAAACAGGATTTACGGGTCTGGTGGCAGGAGCCTCAGATGGGTCCTGCTGCGCCAGGGCTGCAATAGCCCAAGGCAAGGTTGCCGCTGTAAGTATCAGCGATAAGAAGATTCGTTTCATTTCGGTTATGATTTTTGCGTTATTTATTATTTTCGTTATTGATATTTCGCCACAAAAGTACTGATAATCTAGCAAAAACGCTCGCAATATCGTCTAAAATGATACAAATATCGTATTCCCGTATTATTTTGATGTATAATAGGATGAGAAAAGATGTATAAAAAGAGGATCTTCCCCATTTTCCCTATGTAAACAATATTCCTAAGAAAGCAAATCCGGGAAAAACACCCGAAAAATGGGGAAAGAAGAGATTGAGAATTTTTCCTTAAGGGTTTTTATTTTTTTCCTTAAGGGAAAATAGTTTTTTCCTTAAGGGAAATGATTTCTTCTCTTAAGATTTTTTCCAGCCACGCTTAAACTGTAAAGTAAAAATGGCAACAGGAACCCCAGTTGCCACTTTTTTACTTTATTTCTCTTTTGGATAAGGGTTAGTAAGCGAAGTGTTCATAATACAATCTGATAAGGCTGCTTAACCAACTGATCGAGTGAACATATGAACAACGGAACTAACTATATTAACTATGCGAATTTCATCTTAATGGTAATAACAGCCTTATGGAGCTTGCCACCTTTATTATATACCATCGTTGGTTTGATGATATAAGTCTTGCTCTTTTCGGAGTGACCAGGATTATGCCCCACGGTCAAGCCATATCCACTGGCATCATACTCATAGTAGATAGGAGCATCACCCCAAGAACTGGCTGTGCCATCGGCTGCAATCCAGAAACCAATGCCATTGGCAGAGTAAGCATACGACACCTTGCCATCAGGATTGGTCAAGCCCACAGCCACCTTGCCTTCGGCAGGACCAGAGAATCCATCAGCCTTAACCGTTCCAGCATCCAACGTCGCACCAGCTATCTCTGAAGGCTGAAGTTTGAAAGCCTTGGCTATCTTCTCCATAACACCATCATTCAAGAGATTGAAGGTATGCAGAGGATAGCTTTCGCTGCTTGCGTCAAGACTAACCTCAAGTGAAGTCTCCACGTCAGTAGGGTCGCCTTCCGGTATCGTCACGTTGCCCAGCAAGTCTGTACCCGAGAACTTCACACGATAAGGCCATTGCTCATCATTGGTCTCATCATCATCCCAGGCATTACGATTATACTTATCAGGAGCAGCCAGTACACAGAGGTACAATCGCTCAGTATTGGCAGGAACTTCGTAGGTTGCTGTGCCTTTCTTGCCTGTATGCATCTCGCCATAATGTGACTTGCCATCCTTGGTGATTGCCACAAAACCATAACGATAATTCTGCTGAGTATTGCTCTGGGAATTATACTTGGTCACAGTACTCTTGGCATTACCATCTCCATCTACTACAGTACCAGGATCACCAGCTGCCAAAGCAGAACCAGGAGCTAACCCCTCAAGCGTAGCACTTACCTTGCCCGAAGCAGGAACATTCAGCGGGATGAGATTGAAACCTGTTGTACCCGGACAGTTAGTATAAGCCACCTGATAGTAGCCATCGTTCTTATACAACTTGGTTGAGTAATTGATGGCGGCCTCCTTCTTATACTGATGCACAGCCTTGAAATCATAGTCTGCACAATGAGCACTATACTCATATAAATCCTTGTAAAGTGCATCAAGACTATTGTTGCAATAGATGCGCATATAAGTCTGAAGCGGATCCTCCGGATATTTGCTCTCTTTCCAGATACGGGCGTATGACTCGATGCCATGCTTTTCAGTAAACCAATACTGGAACCAGTAGCTTGCGTAACGCATGAACTCATGGTTGAAATGGCGATGATGATTCTTGAGCCAAACAGCATAATGAGCGTCCTGGTCAAAACACTCGTTAGGATAATCCTGGAACGACTGCCACTGGGCACATTGTTCCCAATAAGCACAACCGCCAGCACCATTTTCACCAAATCCATAACGGAAGCCAGCAGGCACAAGCTGGGAACCATCAGCCCTATCTATTGGCGTAACCTCACCCGTGAAGAGTTTGTCGGCAGAAACCTGATATTGGAAAGAGTGTCCTATCTCATGACCAATGGTTGAACCAACCGGCTTGCAGGTAGATGGATTTACCCAAAGGGCACCAATCTTATCATCATAGCCTGAACCTGTGGCAAGCCAATCTGTCTGATAAAGAAGATAAATCTGCATCTTATGATTATCAAGAACCGATTTTCCCTGTCCCACAGTTGCCATACCGAGTTTCTCTACATTGGTCTTATAGAACTGCTCAGCCTTCTGCAACAAGTCATCAACATCCACACGCAAAGCCTCCGGTACAGATTCAGCATTAGGATCATCTCCAAATCCAGGCTCCCAGAACACAAAGAAGTGCTCGCTCTGCTTCATTCTCCACCACGACCATCTGGCATCGCTGCGGAGCATGTAGTCAGGTCCCTTTTCAAATCCTTCATTCCAGGTACCAGGAGTGATATACATACTATAATTACTAATAGCAGAAACATCCATCATCTTTACGGCATCAGGATTAGCCTCTTGATGGATTGTTACCGTAACACTCTTCTCACCACATTTGATAGTAACCTCTGCCTCACGATAAGTTTCATTATCGTTTTTACTAAGGAGCAAAGGCATCTTAACATCTCCTGCACCACCCTTAGGCACAGTTATTTTTAGCCAAGAGATAGAAGTTGCTGCACGAGTACCAACTTCAGCGACACTAGCCTCCCAAGCAGAATTTGCAGTAAAAGATATGCTTGCCTCTGTCTCATCCCAAGGAATCGTCTTTGTCAATTCACCAGTAGGCGAAGTTATATCACCGATTACCATATCATCATCACTACTACATGATGCTATCATTCCTATCATCAAGACTAGGAATAGATAAACTTTCTGTTTTAAAATGAATTTAAACATAACAAAAGTAATTAGGTTTATGAAAGAGTATTATTGTATTGCCTCTAAAAAATAGAAAAACTGTTTCTGACTAGACATAAGGAAAATGTCTGTCACAGAACACGAATAATCAAAATATCTGGTTCTTCTCAAATTTTAGTACATTTATGTGTTTAAGCTAGTGGGAGACCTTGCTCGAACAAGTTCTTTCAAAATCAGAACACTGATTTTGTACTAAAATTTGAGAAGAGCCAAATATCGTTTCATAATCTACATTTTGTAATATTAATTACTAAATGTTATATAAACCGAGGTCGACATTGGCGATGGCAACGGAATTGCTTCTTGAACATGACTAGAAAAAGGAATTGTCTTTGTATAATTTATATCATAACACGTTATCGTTATTTTCGAAGCATTGATTCCCGACACATCAAAATCCAACAGAAGGGTTCCAACATACAAATAATCATCCATCTTGATGATTACATTATCACGAAAGCTTGCCGTTTTAACTGCTGGCGAAGCAAAACGAATTGTTCCTATAGTAGATGGAACACTTTGAACATAGACATATAAAGTTCTATCACTTTGTACTTCTGCCTTAGAAGACAAAGCACACACACAATAGTAACAAACTTAATAAAGAAATTGAAAATAATCGTTTCATAGACAATATTTATACTAAAAAAACATTTACACTGACATTAATTTGAAAAAGTGAGGGGGTGAGGGGGATATCTATATATATCCCCCCACTTTAAGATTAACCTACTTAACAATTGCTGTTACCTTAAATTGGATGAACTTATTCTGAGGATCATCCTTCATAGCATATACAAAGTTAAGTTCAAACTTTGTTCCTGAAGCAACACCAATATGTCCAATATTTACACCTTTATTTGAGGTATCAGTTTCTGCATAGTAGGATATACCATCTGTACCCCAATTACAAACTTGATATTTGTCAGTTACCCAATATCCCAGACCATTAGCTGTATAACTAGATGTTGTATCCCACTCACCGGTCTCGTTATTAACCATATACATAGCTATAGGACCATTTACATCTTGTATATCTTTCAAGAATTGAGAGAATGATATTCCTAAACACTTTTCAATAGACTCTTGCGACTTTGTAAAGTCTACAAGCGAAGGAGTAAATGCCTCATTTGAAAGTTCAAGGCTTGCGATTATCAAGCCAGGATTTGTTATAGATATAGGAATATTAAATCTTACATAATCATCATAATTCTTACCATTATTAATTGCAAAACCTACATTTTCCGCAATAGACAAACCTGCTGTAGAATTATCAGGAACCTCGACTACTAAAGCTTTCTTGCTTTTATCAAGTTCTATACTAGCTACTCCAGAAGCCTGTTCACAGATTAAGCCATCTGCATCATAATACCAACCAGTACTTCCCTTTGTTGGAGCAGTTTTATTCCACTGACCACGAGCCGTATTGATATTATAGAACACTGCCTTTCCACTTTCCAATGCAGACAACAAGTCATCTACCGTCATACCTAGCTTAGTTTGAATAACTTCAGCATAATCAGTCAAACTAATAGTTTGAGAAGCAATGTGTCCTTCTCTAAACTCTGCTGTATATGCTATCGTTGCAGAAGCATCAGTACGCAAATATGGATTCTCATTTTCTCCATATACATGCTTCTCGGTAGCATCCATCGGATCGTCGCTGCATGAGCCGAATGATACGGCCATGCAAGCTAACATTGTATATAAAAATATCTTTTTCATATTGTACTATTATTTTCAGTTTTTACTTTATCACTGTTTATTATCAGCATAACCAGGATTCTGTTTCAACTTAGGATTACCATCCAAAGCCGACTTTGGAATAGGGAAAATATCCTTGTGGCGATCGGTCTTATCAGGATTGGCATCTTTACAGAACCATGACTTGCCATTATAGACATTCTCACTAGACCCCTTGATGTGGAAACGGATCAAATCTTGACGACGGTGATGCTCTGCCACGAATTCCCAAGCCAGCTCATCGAGCAAGCCACCCAATTCGATGTCTTGACCACCCTCATTGGTAATAATCCATTTGTCAGCCTCACCCATTTTTCCTTGGTTTTCACGGTGTCCGTATGCATACACACTACCACCCTTCAATTTCTCCACGGTCACCTTTGCCTTCTCTGGGTTGTTCAAGAAGTTACGCTCACGAACCTTGGTAACCAAATCTGCTGCAGTCTGCTCTGGTTCGCCCTTATAGCCACCAAGGCGAAGCAAGCACTCTGCCTTCATCATATAAGCATCAGCCAAGCGGAAGAATGGTACATCATCATATGAAGAACCATACTCACCACCCTTGATTTCATACTTCACTAAACGGTAGCTTTCGAAAGGATAACAACCAGGATTATCAATACTATGTAACTCCTTAGTGTAAACCAAAGGTTCACCATCATAATAAATAGGAGCACCAGAAGCATCATACTGCTGACCACCAATCCAACAATCCTTAAAACGAGAGTCGTCCTTATCATAAGTATCAAGGAACTGAGGCATCACAGCAGCACCACCTGTTGCCCAACCATCAAAGCCCCAAGTTGCCTTACCAGCTACGTGCATCCACATATTTGCCATATAGTTACCAGAAGCATACTTATTCTCGAATGGGATACCAAAGATAATCTCAGGAGAGCCAGAGATATCATCCATAAAGTTAGCAGAATATGCAGAAGCCAAAGAGAAAGGTCCCTCCATTACCTGATTAAGTTCATCTATACACTTACCATACCAGCTATTGTCGGAATCATCCTGGAACCAAGCATTATGATTCAAGTACATTTTTGCCAAAATCATATGGATGGCATACTTGTTGAGCTTGCCCATCTCTATAGTTGTGCCACAATCGTCTGCAATCTCATTCAATTCCTTGACCAAGAAATCAAAGGTCTCCTGCGGCTTAGCTTGCTCTGGTAACCAACCATCAGGGTGCTCAAATTCTGTATCCAAAGGAATATTGCGGAACAAGTCAAAGAGTATATAGTAATACAAGGCACGATAGCCTCTCAACTGAGCCACCAACTTAGGATTCTCCTGAATCTGCTGATATCCCAACAACTTATTACAAGCATTGATACCTGCATAGTTACGAGTCCAAGTATCGTTAAAATGCGCAATCTGTGAATGGAACTCGTGCTTATGCATAGACACATAAAGATCTCCCCAACCAATACCAATGCGATAAGGAATACACCAAACATCAGAAGATTGGTCCATCATATCGGCATAACTATACCATCCCCAATATACATCACGCAAACTGCTATATACGGGACCGAACATAGCCATGATTTCCTCATTGGTAAACTCATGGTTTTCGGTAGCAATTGTATCATACAAATGCTCATCCAAATCGGTACATCCTGTAGTAGCCAATCCTGCTACTCCCAGCATTGTACTAAATAATATATTACGAAATTTAGTATTCATATCTATAACGCTTAAATTTGTTAGAATGTAAGATTGACTCCCAATGTAAAGGTACGAATAGACGGATACTTATCTCTCCAATCAATACCCGAAGCTTGCACATCACTATTAGTCAACTCAGGATCCAACCCCTTGTAACCTGTAATAGTAAACAAGTTTGTTCCTGAAAGATAAACACGTGCAGCTTTTACATACTTATTCTCCTTAAGAGGCACATTATAAGCCAAAGTTGCACTACTCAATTTCAAGAAATCACCATTCTCCAGATAGTAGCTGACAAAAGTCTGCTTTTGTGCAGAAGACAACTTATATCCACATCCGTAAGGCTCATCATTTGCCGACTTCAAGCGATTGTATGCTATAGAGTTATTTTCGTAGTAGCAACGAGCCTCGTTCAAGATTTTGAACCCGAACTGACCAGTGAACTGCAAAGACAAGTCGAAGTTCTTGTAACGGAATGCATTAGTCCATCCCATATACACCTTAGGAAGAGCATTGCCTAAATACTGACGATACTTGTCATTAGACAACATATTGTCTTTAAACTCCTCAGCCTCTCCTGTCTCAACATTCTCTATCATCCACAATCCATTCTCAGAAACGCCCACAGATTTCATTCCGTAGAAATTTCCAATAGACTTACCAACCTCCAATCGCTGTGTAGAAATAGAAATTGGCTCACCTAAATAAGCCTCATCACGCTGATTGGCTGTCTCATAAAGATCATTTGACAAACTGATCAACTTATTTGAGTTATGAGAAACTGTAACAGTTGTTTTATATTCAAAGTCTTTTGTCTGAACAGGAATTGCCGTAACAGAAGCCTCGATACCTTGGTTACGCATCTCACCTACATTGGCAAGAGTTTGCTTATAGTAGTTTGGTGGGGTTGGTACATCATACCACCAAAGCATATCCTTTGTGGTCTTTTTATATACATCTATAGTACCGCTCAATCGCTCACCCAAGATGCTCCAATCCAAACCAATGTTGAACTCTGTTGACTTTTCCCACTTCAAATCTGGATTTGGATTTGAGTTTACAATCAAACCAAGATTCCATTTGTTATTGTCGTAATAATAAGTAGGATTTATACTACTACTGCCGTATGTCCAACGAGTCAATGATTGGTAAGGGTCATTAGGAATTACACCTGTAACACCAAAACCAGCACGAAGTTTCAAGTTGTTCACCCACTTTACATCCTTCATAAACTTTTCATTACTGATAGTCCATCCAAGTGATGCAGAAGGGAAAGTTCCCCACTTATGATTGGCTCCAAACTTAGAAGAGCCTTCATGACGAACACTGACAAGAATATTGTATCTATCAGCATAGCCGTAACTGATACGCCCAAAGAAACCAATCAACTTCGACTCGCTCTTGTAGCTATTTAAGCCCGCCTTACCGTTCTTAAGAGCTGCACCGATATACATATTGTTATACTCGAACATATCGGTAGGGTAATCATAGTTGCTGCCACTGAATCCATACCATGTGTCTTTTTGATAGCTGTAACCTGCAAGCGCATTAAAACGATGCTCGCCAAACTGATGGTTGAAATTGCTTGTCAACTCGAAATTATCGGTCTGACCTGTAGCATAGTTCTGAGAAGCATAACCAGTATGGTTTTCGGAAGCCTGACTATAATACTTAGAAGTATAATAAGTCTGATCATGATTATTGAAACGATCAGTAGAGAACATAGCCTTAGTCTGCCAGCCCTTAATTGGTTCGAAAGTAAGAGAGCCTGTATATCGAGTAGTTTCTGTTTTATACTGTCCCTTGTGCTCCTTGATGATTCCTAATGGGTTATAATAGTAGTTTACGCCAAAATTCTCGCAATAACTACCATCAGCATTATAGATTGGCTCAGTAGGATTACGGATAATAGCCTGACGATATAGCATCTGACCAGCAGCATCGATAGGACCATTCTCATGCCATGTTTTCAAAAGATTTACTTGAATCTTGACCATATCGTTAAGCATCCAATGGCTCAAGTCGAAACTTGCCTTCATATTTTCATTATAGGTATCCAAAAAGACACCCTCGTCCTTACGATAAGTAAAATCTGCAGAATATGTAGTAGTCTTGTTACCGCCATGAATTAACACATTATGATTATGGCTAAATGCTGTTCTAGTTATAGCATCCAACCAATCTGTATCATAACCTTTATCCGAAAAATCCGTTTTACCTTCGCGGATATCTGCTCCATCCATGAAATCAAGAGTCTTGGCAAAAGCTGACAAAGAAGCATAGCCAGAATAGCTTACTTCTGTCTTAGACTCACGCTGACCACCTTTTGTGGTAATGATGATAACACCATTAGCACCACGAGTACCATAGATAGCAGCAGCGGAAGCATCCTTCAAAACATCAATACTTGCAATATTCTCAGGAGCTACAGTACTAAGAGAACCTTCAATACCATCTACAAGAACCAAAGGCGTGTTACTACCATTCAAGGAAATCACACCACGAAGACGGATGGTAGATTCTGCATTAGGGTCACCAGAACCATTGGCAATAGTCAAACCAGCAACCTTACCCTTAATTAACTCGGCAGCATCTTTCACTTTACCTGTTGTAAAGTCTTCAGCCTTGATACTTGTAATGGCAGAAGTGATATCACCCTTCTTCTGGGTACCATAACCGATTACGACTACTTCGTTCAAAGACTTCAAGTCTTCCTGAAGTGTCACATCACCGCCTTTGGTCTCTTGATTTACATATCCGATATAGGAGATTGTCAAGGTAGCGCCTCGCTTTACCTTCAAGGTATAGTTACCATCAATATCGGTAACAGTACCATTCTTGGCGTTGCCTTTTTCTATAACACTCGCACCAATGATAGGTTCACCATTGGCATCCTTCACTACACCCTTTACGGTAACTTCGTTCTGCTGAACATTTTCTACCTTTGGGGTTGATGAGGTCTCACTTGCTGCTAGAGTAGGTAATGCCCCCCCACATGCAAGGACCAAACACGCGATGGCTTTAACATAAGCTTGGCTATGTACAAAGCCTGAAATGATTTGTGTCTGTCTCATTTTCTTTTTTTGCTAGGTTTATTATTGTTTAAATTTCGATTGCAAAGTAACACAATATTTTGCATATCATGCTTTATTATCGTCTAAAAGACTGAAAAAATCGTCCAAAACGAGCGATTTAGACGATATTTTTGTCTTTTAAGCCGATTTTGCTACTCTTAAATGTTGTTTATTCTAAATGATGTCTTTGTTGTCTTTTATGTTTTGTTGTTTCTATGTCTTTATTGTTTCATCGCCTTCTTCAGTTTTCCCACAGCGGCATGAATCATGTCGTGGGTTCCACTTCCGTCGGTCACGTATTTCTGAACCATTCTGCCATAACTGATGGCTTCCTTGAGTTCCTTGCTGGTGTTGTCATCCGGCCAGCCGGCACGGCGAAGCAGACCGGAGAGTTCTCGGAGGTCTTCCATCTCGGCAAGGTTGCCAGGGCGCATCGTGTTGATGGCACGGTTCAGGATGGCAGTAGTACCTTCCAGTTCATCCTGGGTTACCTTCTTCTTGCCCTTTGCTACCAGCTCCTGTGCCTGAGCCATCACCTTCTGCATGCGCTCATAGCCGAATGGTGCCCATGGAGCATACTCCGGAACCTTCTGCGAAAGGGCATTCCACTTTTCCTGGTCAGCCTTGCGCTCTGCGGCAAGATTCAGGAGAGAATTCAGTTCGGTGAAATCTATCTTCACCTTCTTGCTCTTCTTGCTCTTGGCATCGGTCAGGTTGATGCGGTAGTAGTGGGTACTGTTAGCGTTGCGATAATAGTCTGGCTGGAATTCCTTGCCATCCAACTTCAGGGTAAGGAGATTGGCTCCTGCACCTGTGGTCACGCCGTTCGATTCGCCCACGGTGATATTACTCAATCGGGAGTCGATGTTCAGCGTAGCCTGATTCCAGGTCTGTGCGCCTGTACCCGCCATCACCAATGGTCCGTACATCAGGGTTCCTACCCAGGATGTCTTCAGCGGAGTACCGTCCAGACTTGCCACATCGCTCGAAAGCTTGTCGGCACCATATTCGATATGCTTGCTGAATGGCATGTCGATTTCTACGACATCGCCCACCTTCCAGTGCTTCTGCTCCAGTTCTACATAGGTGCTAGGCTGATAGCTCTTCGCCACTTCCTTGCCGTTCACCTTGATGGAGAAACCTTGCGTAGCCCAGTATGGTACACGGAGTTTCAGGGTGAAATTGCCCTCGCCTTCCGTTAGCTTGATGGCTGAATGCTGTGCCGGCCACAGGCAATCCTGCTTAATGGTCACGCCCTTCTCCTTCCAGTGGAGGGTGGTTGGCATATAGAGTCCCACCCAGAGGGTATGATCGTTGGCAAAATAAGCCGACTGCTGGTACTTGGTATGGTTTTCAGAACCAGTACCACCGCAGCAGGTACTCTGAGGAGTCTCGTTGCCGAACGGCTTGGTGGCATTCAATCCTACTGCATACTGATAGCAGGTCTGATACTGGTCCGGATTGAGGGAACCGATAATCTGATTGTACAGCGTGCGCTCGATATAGTCGAGATACTGAGCATTGTCAGGGTTATAGCAGTTCAGATCCTTGCTCAGCTTGACGAGGTTATACGCGCAGCAGGTTTCGTTGATATCCGGATAAGCCTGCGATTCACCTTCCTGCAGTCCGTTGGTTGCCATACTCAGAATCTGGGTATATGGCTGGCGGAACATTTCTCCGTTGCCGACACCACCCATCGCATACATGTATCTGCCCTGCACCAGACTCCAGAAGTTCTGTGCCAGATTGTAATAGTATGGCTTCTGATTGCTCTTGTAACTGCGCAGCGCTCCGATAATCATCGGAATATGCTGGTTGGCATGGCGGGTACGGATGTCATCGATGTTCTTGCTCAGCGGATCATAGAACTTAGGCGCATCGAAACAGTTGGCAGCCTCGAGGAGTTTTGCCTTTTCATCCGGATTGGAAACCATCTCAGAAAGACGGGCGAGCGATTCGCTCATACCTCCCACCTCACCGGCGATGTACATGTCCCACATCTCGTAGCGGTTGCCCGGCTTGGCTCTACGCTCATCCTGGGTGCCGTCCTGCTTTACGTAAGTGCGGTAGTGCATGCGGTTCCATACCCAGAGTCCCATATCCTTGGCGATGAGGAGAGCCTTATCGCAGATTTCCTTATCATCAAAGTAGGTAGCGATGTCTATCAGACCGGCAAGTTGCTTGTGTACGCTATAATAAGGTGCCCAAACCCAATCGGAGTTGTTGTAAGCACGATACATTTCAATCAGAGCACAATGCTGAGCCGGAATGGCGTTGATATAGCCGTAACCATAAAGTTCAGGGTGCTTCTTATACTCATCAAAAGCAGCCCAGGTGCCCTTCATCTCCCGGAGTTCAGTCTCAGGAGCGAAATCACGAGCCTCCCAGTTGCGCTTCAGATCCTTGTTATATACAAAGGTCATCTCCTGATACTGTCGCAACTCATTCACCATCCGGGTGATATTCTTGCGGAGGATAGCCTTCTGCTCAGGATTGGTTGCCACGGCGTATGCCTGTGCGATAGCCGACATATAGTGACCTGATCCATGACCTTTGAGCTTGGTATCTGGCGAATCCCAGCCATCACTCTTGGTATAGCCCTCCGTGCTCAAACCATAGGTATCACGATAGTTGTAGAGTTGCTGGGTAACATCCCAGGAACAGATCTCACGGATAGCCTCATCGCGGTTGTGAGTGAGTCGGTTGTCACCATCTATGCTCACATCAGCGAGCGAGAAGGTATGAGCCACTTCCTTTTCTGGAGTCTGATAGCCTCCAGCCACCACCTTGATCTGTGCCTTGACAGGATAACCATTGTCGGTACTCTCATCACCTATCACAAAACCACCTACCTCATATTGGCTTCCGGCAGGATGCTTCTGTGCATCAGCCTCAGCCTGCTCATCAGCAAGCGGAGAGTTAGCCCAGCGTACCTGGCGATACTCTGAATAACCATCAGAATAGGTTACCCACACGAGATTAGGAAGTCGGGGAGCTGTACCCTCCGGACAATCCACTGCTACCGCAGTCACCTTGGAGATGGTGCGATAAACAGTGGCTGCCGTTACCAAAGATGGCAAACTGGCTACACCTATCAATAATGTAAACTGCTTTAAATCCATATCTTCTAGGTTTATTTTTGTTTCGTTTAATTTTCTGGCTGCAAAATAACAGAAAAAAAACGTGCTGTCGTAAAAGTATCGTGCACAAAGATAACAAAATCGTCTAGTTGCATCCCTCTGATACGATTTTTGCAGTCTTTTGGACTTTATTTCCATTAAATACCCGATTCTCTTAGTAATTTTGCAGCAGAAACGAAAGAGATTCGCCGAAAAGGCAAAAACGTTTCTCAGAATAAGCAAACGTTTTCTCCAAATAAGCAAATAACAAAAAAGACAAAACATAATAAACCTAGAAAGTTATGGTAAAGAAACTCTTCTTCATCGCCACCTTATTATATATAGGGGCTACGGCATCAGCAGAAAACTATCAGGTGAAATCGCCTGACGGAAAGATTGTGGCTGAACTGAGCACTGACAAAGCTCTCTCATTAAGTTTTAAATACAACGGCTCCAAGCTCTTGCAGGAGTCTTCAATAGGTGTAGTGCTAAGCGATGGAATGGACTTGGGCAAGAACCCGAAGGTTGCGAGCCGCAAAATCTCCAACCACAGGGAAACCATCCAGGCACCGTTCTATCGCCAGCCAAGCATCGAAACCAGCTATCAGGAGCTGAATCTGAAACTGAAGAATGGTTTCGGCATTATTCTCCGAGCTTATGATGAGGGAGTGGCTTACCGCTTCTATACCCAGCGAAAAGGCAAGACCATCATTCTGAATGAAACCGCCGCCTACCAGTTTGGCAAGGACAAGAAGGCATGGTTGCCATACACTACGACTCCCGAAAAGCCTTTTGCCATGGCTTTCCAGAATATCTATCACGAGACTCGGCTCGATACCGCCAAGCAGGATTTAGCCTTCCTGCCAGCAACCATAGATTGCGGCAAAGCAAAGGTCACCATCCTGGAGAGTGATCTGCAGAACTATCCGGGTATGTGGCTGAAGGCTAACGGCAGCAAACAGGATCAAGAGAAAGGAATCCTGAGAGCCGCCTTCGCTCCCTACCCTAAGGAAATGGCCTACTATCCATGGAGACACATGAGCTATGTGAAGAGTGCCAACGATTACATCGCCATAAGTTCTGGCAAGAGAAGCTATCCTTGGCGCATCTTCGCCATCACAGAACACGATACACAGATGCCGACCAACAATCTGGTATATGCCCTGGCTGCTCCCAACAAGATTGGCGATACTTCCTGGATCAAACCGGGAAAGGTAGCTTGGGACTGGTGGAACGACTGGAATCTGAAAGGTGTGGACTTCAAGGCGGGCATCAATTTCGAAACTTACAAGTATTATATAGATTTTGCTCATAATCATGGTTTGGAATACATCGTCCTCGATGAAGGATGGTACAACTCGAAAGAGGGAAGTATTCTGAAACCAATAGAAGATATCCAGTTGCCTAAGCTCATAGAATATGGTAAGAGCAAGGGCGTGGATATCGTGCTCTGGGCAGTCTTCAACGTGATGGACGAGAATCTGGAAACCATCTGCAAGACCTATGCTGATATGGGCATCAAGGGATTCAAGGTGGATTTCATGGACCGCGACGACCAGACCGCCATCGAAATGGTAGAACGTCTGGCTGCCTGCACCGCCAAGCATCATCTCATCCTCGACCTGCACGGCATCTACAAGCCACACGGCTTGAACCGCACCTACCCCAACATCCTCAACTACGAGAGTGTTTTCGGTATGGAAGAGTGCCGCTGGACGGAAGCCAAGAATGATATGCCGCTCTACGACGTCACCTTCCCATACATCCGAATGATGGCAGGACAGGTGGATTTCACACCGGGAGCGATGAGAAACGGAACCCGCGACAACTGGAAGGCTATCTATACCAAACCGATTTCGATGGGTACCCGCTGCCATCAGGCTGCCTGCTACATCGTACAGGACAGTCCGTTTACGATGCTCGCCGATACTCCTACCAACTATGAGGCGGATGAGCCATACACCCGATACATCGCTTCATTGCCAGTAGTCTTCGATAAGACCATCGTGCCACAAGGCGAAATCGGAAAGTATATCGTTACTGCCAGAAAGAAGGGCAACGACTGGTATGTAGGAGGTCAGAGCAACTGGGATGAGCGCACGCTCACACTGAAGTTCGATTTCCTTACGGATGGCGATTACGAAGCAATCGTATTGAAGGATGGCATCAATGCCAATCACGATGCCGAGGATTACAAGATAGAGAAATCTGTCATCCATCAGAATTCAGAAATGAAGATCCATCTTGCTTCAGGCGGTGGATTCGTCATCAAGATTATCAAGAAATAAACATTTTAAAAAAGAAGTTGATATGGTTAATAAACATATAATTGTAACACTGTTCGTAACAGCAGCCGTGGCAGCACCTCAGACGGGTGCTGCCCAAAAGGCTGCCTACAACACTCCGGGAGCCGGCAACCCTATCCTGCCTGGTTATTTTGCCGACCCAACCATCAAGAAGTTTGGTGACACCTATTATATATATGCTACTACCGATGGTAGCGGAGCCGGTTTCGGACCGGCACAGCTCTGGTGCAGCAAGGATTTCAAGAACTGGACCCTAATGCCGATGAACTGGCCGGACAGCCACTGGATCTGGGCACCGGATGTCATGCAGAACGAAACCGACGGCAAGTATTACTATCTCTACTGCCAGCCATGCAAGCTCCATCTGGGTGTGGGCGATACACCTCGCGGTCCTTGGAAGAATGTACTGGGCGAGAGCGAAGCTGTACTCGTACCGGATAGATTCGTAAAGAATGCCATCACCCTCGATGGTCAGACCTTCCGAGATGATGATGGTTCGGTCTATATGTATTGGGGCACCTGGGGTATATACAAGGGCTTCGGTTGCGGAGCAGGTAAGCTGAATCCTGATATGAAATCGTTCAGCGAAACCAAGCTCATCCCGAACACCGAGGTGACTCACTTCTTCGAGGCTCCTTTCGTCTTCAAGCGCAACGGTATCTACTACTTTCTCTACTCCTGCGAGCATTGCGAGGATGCCAGCTATCGTGTGGATTACGCCACAGCCAAGAGTCCGCTCGGTCCTTACACCTACCACGGAACTATCCTCAAGACCAATGCCGATGGAACCGTTCATGGTCCGGGACACAACAGCGTGCTCCAGGAAGGCGACAACTACTACATCGTATATCATCGCCACGACAATCCGCATTCCAACCGTGGATTCCATCGTCAGGTGGCAATCGATAAACTCGAATTCAATACAGACGGTACAATCAAGGAGGTCGTTCCAACCCACGAAGGCCTTGATCTGAAACCGGAAATGAAGGTGGCAAAGAACCTCGCCTTCGGCGCCAAGGTTACAGCTTCTTCCTATTACGACAACGATTTCCGTCCGGAATATGCGGTTGATGACAACAACGGCACACTCTGGCGCCCTCGCACCACCGGACCAGCCTGGATCCAGCTCGACCTGGGCAAGAAGCAGAGCATCAAGAGCATCTGGACTCAGTTTGAATACGGAACACAGTTCTATCAGTATCTCATCGAGACATCGAATGATGGCAAGCACTGGCAGACCTTCTCCGACAAGCGACAGAACCGTCTGGCTGGTTCGCCGATGGTAGATTTCGGAAATGCCAAGGCGCAGTACATCCGTCTCACCTATACTGGCGGACAGAAGAAAGGTTTCGGTGGCGCCATCTGGAACATCAAGGTTTACGGTTCCGTAGAAGATTCTGCCCCACAGCAGTGGCTCGGTCTGACAGCAGCCGATTTCGATGGTACAACCTGGCATAACAACGAGGGAATGCTTGCCGGCAAGTTCTCGCTCCTTCAGGGCACCGCCCTCAGAGAGCGCATGGCTGGCAAAGATGCCATCACCCTGCAACCGGGTGCCCAGCTGGTGATGACTCATCAGCAGCTCGGCAAAGCACGCAAGCATACCCTCACCGCCCAGGCTTTCGACAACGGAAGCTGGCATCAGATAGATGAAAACGATCCTCGACTGAATCTTTCTGAAGGAAAACTGGAAATTCTTGCAGGCGAAAAACAATTTACCCTCACCAATCTCCGTTATTATAACTGGGAACAGGAGGCGGCAGAAAAGGCTTTCGATGCCCAGAGCAACATCGTGCGTGAGGCTGTAGCCGATAAGAACAGTCAGGGACTGGTGGTAGATATCAGCGCCGATTACTACAACGAGGGCGATACCGTGCCTTACATCAAGAACGGCAGTCCACTGGATGTTCATCTCAAGGGCGAGTTCGAGACACAGCACGATACTGCCGCCATCATCAAGACCATAGAGGGCAAGAAGGCATTCGCCTTTACCGGCAAGGAGAGCTACAGAAGCAACTTCATGCTCCCAGCCACCATCCGCGACAACGCACCTTACACCATCGAGGCATGGATCCTGAATCCGGAGATTGCCGAGAATGAATGCGTAGCCGATTTCACCTCTTCTCACGATGAACTGGAAAAGCTGATGCTGGTAAACGGCACCGAACCACGCTGCGGTGTGATGAACCATTACGGATGGTATGAGGATGCCGGCTACAAGGAGATGAAGACCCTGGAAGGCAAGTGGCAGCACGTATATGTCTGCTTCGATGGCAGAATCGAGAGCATCTACATCAACGACAAGCTTATCAGCCGGAAAGATATCCAGCTCCTCGTCAAGCCATCGCAGTTTATGCTTCTGGGCAAGAATGCCGAAGAGGCATGGCCTTTCTCAGGCTATCTGCACTCATTGAAACTCTGGGATGAATACATTCCTTACAAAAACCAAACAAAATAAACTAGCAATACATGAAGAAGATTTTAGTAACATCAGCCTTGGCAGCATTGGCATTGATGCCTGCCTCGGCACAGAAGGTAAACAAGAGTTCGGGTGGTTATCCTATCACACCGGTGCCTTTCACATCAGTAAAGGTTTGGAACAATACGTTCTGGGGACAGCGTATCGAGACCTCTCGCAAAGTAACCATCCCGCTGGCTTTCAGCAAATGCGAATCAGAGGGAAGATACAAGAACTTTGAGCGCGCAGCTCATCCCAGCGACACCTATGATGTGGGCAAACTGATGCCCTACAGCTTCGACGACACCGACCCATACAAAACGATTGAGGGTGCCAGCTACGTGCTGCAGACCTATCCAGACAAGAAACTCAAGGCTTATATCGATAGCGTGCTCGATATCATCGCTCCGGCTCAGGAGGCTGACGGATATCTCTATACCGCCCGTACACAGAACCCGAAGCATCCTCACTTCTGGGCAGGCGACAAGCGCTGGAGCATGGAGGAAGACTTGAGCCATGAGCTCTACAACCTCGGTCACATGGTGGAGGGTGCCGTGGCTCACTGGCAGGCTACAGGTAGCCGCAAGTTCCTCGATATCGCCATCCGCTATGCCGACTGCGTGGTTAAGGAGGTAGGTCCTAACCCAGGACAGGCTTGCGTGGTACCGGGACATCAGATTGCCGAAATGGCGCTCTGCAAGCTCTATCTCGCTACAGGCAACAAGAAATATCTCGAAGAGGCTAAGTTCTTCCTCGACTACCGTGGAAAGACATCTATCAAACAGGAATATTCTCAGAGCCACAAACCGGTTTTGGAACAGGACGAGGCTGTAGGTCATGCCGTACGTGCCACCTATATGTATGCAGGTATGGCAGATGTAGCAGCCCTCACCGGTGATACTGCCTATATCCACGCCATCGACCGCATCTGGGACAACATCGTAAGCAAGAAGCTCTACATCACCGGAGGAATCGGAGCCACCAACAACGGCGAGGCTTTCGGCAAGAACTACGAGCTGCCTAATATGAGTGCCTACTGCGAAACCTGCGCAGCTATCGGCAATGTTTATGTCAACTACCGTCTCTTCCTCCTCCATGGCGAGAGTAAGTATTACGATGTATTGGAGCGTACCCTCTACAATGGTCTCATCAGTGGTGTGAGCATGGACGGCGGCGGCTTCTTCTATCCTAACCCATTGGAGAGCATGGGTCAGCACCAGCGCCAGGCTTGGTTCGGCTGTGCCTGCTGCCCTAGCAACATCTGCCGTTTCCTGCCATCCCTCCCAGGCTATGTATATGCCGTAAAAGATAAGAATGTATATGTCAACCTCTTCCTCAGCAACTCTTCTTCTCTGAAAGTAGCCGGCAAGAAGGTAGCTTTGAGCCAGAATACACAGTACCCTTGGAACGGAGATATCGCCATCAAGGTGGATGACAACAAGGCTGGACAGTTTGGTATGAAAATCCGCATCCCTGGATGGGTGAAGGGACAGCCTGTTCCATCCGATCTCTACTACTACAGCGACGGCAAGCGACTGGGCTATACCATCACCGTAAACGGCAAGAAGGTAGAGGCTAAGGTAACAGAGGATGGCTATTATACCATCAACCGTAAGTGGAAGAAGGGCGATGTGGTTCGCGTTCACTTCGATATGGAAGCACGCACCGTACGTGCCAACAACAAGGTAGAGGCAGACCGTGGCTGCATCAGCATCGAGCGTGGTCCTATTGTATATTGCGCAGAGTGGCCAGACAACCAGGGCTTCGACATCATGAGCATCCTGGAGAACCGCGAACCTCAGTTCGCTGAGGGCAAGCTCTCTTACGATGGTTTCATCGACCCTAAATATAAGAATGTACTGACACTCTACAAGGGTCAGAACATGGAGACCTTGACCGAGAACGTGCAGACCCTCGCCTACGACAAGAGCGGCAAGCTGAGCACCAAGGACCAGACCCTGACTCTCATCCCATACTTCGCCTGGGCTCATCGTGGCAACGGCAATATGAAGGTATGGTTGCCACAGGATGTCAAGGCTGCAAAGCCATCAGCTCCTGCAACTCTCGCAGCACAGGCTAAGGTAGAATTCTCTTCTCCGGTGCCTGCCAAGAGCAGTATCACCGACGGACTGGTTCCTGCCGATGAGAACGACCGTTCTATCCCATACATCCACTGGTGGCCTAAGAAGAACACCACAGAGTGGATTACCTACACCTTCCCTGAGAGCAAGGAGATCAAGACCAGCACCGTATATTGGTACGACGACCAGCCATGGGGCGGTTGCAAGGTGCCAGACAGCTGGAAGCTCTACTATCAGGACGAGGCAGGCAACTGGAAGGAAGTTCCTGGAGCCGATGCTTATCCATGCAAGCGTGGTGTAGCCTGCATCGTGAATTTCGACCCAGTGAAGACCAAGGCTGTAAAGCTCGAGCTGAAGCAGCCAGAAACTCATTCCTGCGGTTTGTTTGAGTGGAGCGTGAAGTAACAAGATTTATTTTTAAATATTTTTCTTTCAAGAATTGCCATATTGCCATACCAGCCAGTAGTCTCTCTGATTACAAAGCTGTTAGGGATATGGCAATTCTTTATTTTAAGGGATTATCTGCTATATATTGCTATGAAATCTGCCATATTCGGGCGTTTTTGAGGCATTTTTGGGGAAAAACACAGAAAGTATTGAGCAAAAAAGCATTTTTTCGGTTCAAAGCTTGGGGATTTCAATCTTTTTTCGTAACTTCGCCATCGATGCGGAAGAAATTACGTCCCGACGTAGCATCAGATACGTCCCGACGTAACAACAACTGCGTCGCGACGCAGCATCAGATACGTCGCGACGCAATTTCAGATACATCCTGGCTTAGCAAGTAATGCTTTCCGAAATCCAAGTGAGCCTCTTTTGAACTCCAAGTAAGCCCTACTCAAACATTACGTAAGCCTCACTCGAAAAAGACATAACTTTAATAACAGGACAGATGAGAATAACAGTCATCAGAACCAACCGGCAACACCAGCTTTGCGTTACCAACAGAAGTATCGGACACCTTTTGGAGCGTATGCTCAAAGATGATTCCAAGTTTACCATCCAGAAATTCAGAGATATGGTTCCTTCCATGAATTTCGGTTACGATGGGTATAAAGACATGCCCACCTGGCACAGGGTATACCCTGCCGCCGAGTTTCAGAAAGATGAGAACGGGAATCTCAGGATGAAGGCATTCAACGGCCTCTTGCTCCTATCGTTCAGAAACATACTGAAACCAGAAGACGTTCAGCTCGTGAAGAAACAAGCTGCCTTCCTCCCCTCCACTCTCATCGCCGTGACCGGAGCGGATGGCAGAAGCGTGGAAATACTGGTGAAATTCTCCGATGAAAAGGGTGAACTGCCTACAGATGAAGAACATGCCGACCGACTCTACCAAAGTGCCTACCGACACATCCTGCCCATCTACCAGTCTGTCATCCATGCCGAGATAGCCAGCCAAAAGCCTTCGATAAGAAGCTATTTCCTCCTTACGCTCGATACCCTGCCTTATTATAATCCTCAGGCTGTCGCCATGAAAGTAGATGAGAAACTGATGCTTCAGGAACCAACCCCATCCATACCTGAGGCTAAAAGCGACCCGACTGACAAGAAAGAAAAAGGCATGAAAGGCTCGAAAGAGAACATCGAGAAAATGATGAAATATCTGAACGAGAAGTATGACCTGAGATACAACATGGTGATGAAATATACCGAATATGTACCAAAGGACAAGGAATGGATTGGATTTCAAGCCGTGGAACCGAGAGTGCAGAAGAGTCTGACGCTAGAAGTGCAACTGGCAGGTATCAACGTCAGCATCAAGGACGTCAGAAATTTCCTGGAATCCAATTTCATCAAGAACTATAATCCCGTAGAGGAATTCCTGTTCACCTGTTATGACAACTGGGACGGCAAGGACCATATACGCGCCTTGGCACGTACCGTGCCTACCAACAACCCTCACTGGGAGGACTGGTTCTACACCTGGTTTCTAGCCATGGTGGAGCAATGGCACAACCGCACCGGCAGACAGTATGGCAACAGCGTGGCTCCTCTGCTCATTTCCAAACAGGGCTACAACAAGAGTACTTTCTGCCGCCGGCTGATTCCACCCCAACTGCAATGGGGCTACACCGACAATCTGATTCTCTCGGAGAAGAGACAGGTGTTGCAGGCTATGAGCCAGTGCCTGCTCATCAATCTGGATGAATTCAACCAGATTTCAGCCAGGGTACAACAGGGATTCCTGAAAAATCTCATCCAGTTGCCAAACGTGAAATACAAGCCACCCTATGGCAGCCATGTACAGGAGTTCCCCCGCACCGCCTCCTTCATCGCCACAAGCAATATGGATGACATCCTGACCGACCCTTCCGGCAACCGCCGATTCATCGGCATTGAACTGACGGGTCCTATCGATGTAAGTGTGCGCCCCAACTATCAGCAACTCTTTGCTCAAGCAGAAAAGGCAATCTGGAATGGAGAAAAGACCTATTTTGATGCAGAACAGACGGCTCTCATCATGGAAAACAACAGGCGATACCAGCAAATAGATCCAGTCATGCAATGCTTCAGCGAGAGTTTTACGCCAACAGAAGACGAAAATGAGGGTACTTTCATGACTGCCGCCGCCATTTTTAGCGAATTAAAGGCAAAATATGGGGCATCACTGGAAGCAAAAAGCCTACTTTCGTTCGGTCGATGCCTGAAGAATATTGATGGATTGAAGAGAAAAAGAACGATGAAAGGTACTGAGTATCTGGTTATTAGGCGAAAATAGCATTAAATTCTCACTATGGCAATATATGGCAATTCCCGGCGCTTTTCCGAGAATTGCCATACGTACTTTTACGCTGAGTATCAACCATTTGCACATACAATATGGCAATATGGCAAT